>Ga0181597_10000580_pt1 | contig 40253 bp, 30 predicted proteins | sample 041ome_5_FD_148647 | JGI IMG/M metagenome (GOLD analysis project Ga0181597, IMG submission 148647) | Coastal salt marsh microbial communities from the Groves Creek Marsh, Skidaway Island, Georgia - 041403US metaG (spades assembly) | ecosystem: Environmental > Aquatic > Marine > Intertidal zone... | reverse complement strand
TCTTACCGCGGCTGCTGGCACAGAGTTAGCCGATGCTTATTCCTCGAATACCGTCATTTATTCTTCTTCGAGAAAAGAAGTTTACAACCCGCAGGCCGTCATCCTTCACGCAGCGTCGCTCCGTCAGACTTTCGTCCATTGCGGAAAATTCCCCACTGCTGCCTCCCGTAGGAGTTTGGACCGTGTCTCAGTTCCAATGTGGCTGTCCATCCTCTCAGACCAGCTACTGATCGTCGCCTTGGTAAGCCATTACCCTACCAACTAGCTAATCAGACGCAAGATCATCTTTGGGCGAAATTCTTTCACTCCACAGCGTATCGGGTATTAGCATCCGTTTCCAGAAGTTATCCCCGTCCCAAAGGTAGATTCTTACGTGTTACTCACCCGTTCGCCACTCTCATATATCCGAAGATATACTACCGTTCGACTTGCATGTGTTATGCACGCTGCCAGCGTTCCTTCTGAGCCAGGATCAAACTCTCCATGATGTGTTTATGAATCCCATTCAAATTGAATGTTTCTGAAATACAGTATACAAGCCAACTAAATGGGTTTAGGATGTCTGCCTCTTTCTATTCGAAAAATGGAACTAATAAAAAAACAAATTTTTCAAACGGACCCCCCTAAAAAAGAAATATAAGGTTACTATTCTTTAATTATCTTAAAAATATAAAAAATAAATTGAGCAATATACTAAGTTCCATTAATAGTAACCTTTGTAACTTTGGATAACCTCTTGTTTTTCAAGTAAAATTTTGATTTTTTTATTATTTTTGATTAAAGATAAGATTCTAGACCGTAATTAGATCTAGAACCTTATCTTATTCGAGTAAAGCTTATGCAATAAGCTGTTCAAGAATAAATGCTACCGAACGTGATGAATCATCATTCGCTGGGATACCATAAGTTGCTGAAGTTGGGTCACAATTTGAATCAAGTAATGTGATTGTTGGAATGTTTAATTTTTGACACTCTAATACTGCATTTCGTTCGTGGGGTTGACCAACAATAACTACTAAATCTGGTAAACCTTTTAATGAACGAAGTCCACCAAAAAACTTTTCAAGACGTTCACGTTCTTTTGATAATGTAAGAATATCTTTTTTCGTAAACCCTTTAGTTGGTACAGCTTCAGCTAAACGTACATCTAAACGTGCTAACTGTTCAAGACACATTGACATTGTTGACCAGTTTGTTAAAAGACCACCTACCCAACGTGTATTTACGTAGTGCGAACCTGATTTTTTCGCTACTTCTTCGATTAACGGTGCAATTTGTGGACGTGTTCCAACAAAAATTACATTTTTTGCTGATTTAAAAGCAGCACGAGCTTTTTCAAGCTCACCGATTGTTTGTACTACATCTAAAATATGAATTCCATTTTTCTCTTCATAGATGTAAGGTGCCATTTTTGGGTTCCAACGGCGAGATTGGTGTCCAAAGTGTACACCAGCTTCAAGCATTGACTTTAACATAATAAATTTAATTTAACGTTTTCAAATTGTATAAACATTCACACTTTCTATGGGGAAGTATAGCACAGATTATTTTTAATATAAACCAGTTCCTGCAGGAATTAAGCGACCTAAAATAACGTTTTCCTTTAAACCAGTTAACCAATCAATTTGACCTTCAAGGGCAGCTTTAGCAAGTACACGTTTTGTTTCTTGGAAACTTGCAGCCGAAATAAAACTTTCCGCCATTAATGCGGCACGGGTAATTCCTAATAAAATTGGTCGATACTTAACGCCAGCAAAAGAACCTGCATGTTCTAATTGTTCAATTCGGCGAATATCAATAATATCACCAGGCAATAAACCTGTTTTTCCAGGATCAATAACTACTACATGTGTAGTCATTTGACGCACAATAATTTCGACGTGTTTATCACCAATGTAAACACCTTGTGATTGGTACACGTCTTGAACTTCTTGAACCAAAAATTGTCGAATTTTCTGAAAACTTAACTCACAGCCTTCACGTAAACCATACATTTTACCATATTGGTAAAATAACGTTGAAAGTTTAGCATGCATACTTGTAAAAAGTTTATGTTGTGGTTCACGAGCTTCAAGTAATTCATCAACTTTTGGTAAACCTTGAACAATATCACCACCTTTGGATTCTGCTGAAATTAAAGTTCCAAGGACCGTATCCTTTTGTACTAATCGACCATGACTAACTTGTAATTCTGACCCGGGAACTAATAAATAAGGTTGAACTGAACGAACAACAGTACTTTCCGAATTAAGAAAATTAACTTGACCTGATAATGGAATGGTTTCAGTAAGAGTTAATTGATCTTCAATTCGAGCATAATCACCTAATTTAACAGTTAATTCCGACGGGTTTACTTTAAAAGCAGTTTGATGCTCATCATTAAGAAGACAATTAACAGCGCGGATTTCCCCGGACATTGCAATTAGTGCTTTATTTTCCATTTTGTTAACTTCAAAGCTTAAATCAGTTGTTGTTTGTTTAATTCCAAACGGCATTACAATCCCTTTTGCAACCGTAGGTTTGAACGTTTGAATGTTTGAAGTTGTTGGTAATGGCAGAAAATTACCGAAAGTTTTAATCTTACCAGCAAAAGAATATAAATTTTCAATAGAAAGCTTATTAGCAGTAACAACATTTTGTAATGCAAAGTTATTTGCAAATACAGTCATTAAAGGATTCATTGGCATTGGAGCATCCAACTTCTTGACTGAAGCTTGGAATGTTGGGGTAGCAGCAGACAGGCGTGAATATTTTGTTAAACGAGATAGCTTTAATTTCGAGTAAACAGAAAACTTACTAACAGTTTTATTGCGGTATCCTTTTGTTGAAGTCATTTGCATCGCAATAAATTTTTGAGATGCAAATTGTAACGCTTTGAATTTAAAAGAAACCGAAAGATTTACAGGTGTAAACGAACATGCTTTTTTACCAATAGCAGTACTAACTGAATTATTCAGCTCAAGATAATAATTACGAATAAACGTTAACGTATCAGAAGCTAAATCTGTTTTATCAGTTAATTGAAAGTTCATTAAAAAATAACGATCCATATCAGAAAGATCGTTATTAGTTCGATTAGTAAGCGACATTAACGAATCAACCAAGATTTTCGGTTGGACTTTACCCGGAGTATTTAAACGTTTCCAGTTAATCGGGTGGTTAATTAAATTCATTTTATCGCCAGGAATTAATTCCTGAGAATTACAAATGAACCCCCCTAAAAGCCACATTTCAGTATAATTAGACACTTGAGAAATACCAAAGCTAGTACTTAATGAACGATGACGTTGTGGTAAAAAAACTTGACCCGACTGACTGGCAGTAAACTCTTTACGTAAATTTTCAGCTTCTTGATCAAATTGCATCATTTTACGCTTAACTTCAATACGTGAAAGTTCAGCTAAACTTTGATGTGCTTCAATTACTTGTCCTGGCGCAACATAAAGCAAACTAAGTGCAGGAAAATTTAAAATTGAAGTTTGATTCAAATTTTTTACTTTAATTTGAATTGGTTCAAAACTTAAAAATGCAATTTCACCATATTTAGAAAGAACTTTACGGCCACGCATATTTACTGAATAAAAAACTGTCCCAGCATGAGGTGAATATACTTTTTCAGTAACTTCTCCAGCAAATACCCCACCAGTGTGGAATGTACGCATTGTTAATTGAGTTCCTGGTTCACCAATAGATTGTGCAGCTAACACTCCAACAGCTTCACCAAGTTGAACCAATTTTTGTTGGGCTAAATTCCACCCATAACATAATTGACAAACAGCATGAAATTTACAAGTTAATGGGGAACGAATCGTTAATGTCGGTTGTTTAACTAATTTAAGGGCTAAAGCTGGAGAAATATCTTGATTTTTATATCCAATAATTCGACCAGTTTCAACATCAATAACATTATCAAAAAGTACTCGCCCAATTAACTGGGAATCCATTTGTTTAGCATTCGGAATAATCTGTAAACCTTGAGTGGTATGACAATCAACTTGTTGAATAATAACACTTTGGGCAACATCCACTAAACGGCGGGTTAAATATCCAGAACTTGCAGTACGTAACGCAGTATCTACAAGTCCTTTTCGTGCTCCATAACAAGAAATCATATATTCTGTTACAGTTAACCCTTCACGAAAATTTCGACGGATTGGAAAATCTAATACTTGACCTTGTGGATCAGCCATTAAACCACGCATTCCAACTAATTGACGTACTTGGGAAATATTTCCTCGGGCACCAGAAAATGCCATCATATACACTGGGTTAAAAATATCCGTAGCACGGAAATATTTAATCACTTCAGTTTTTAATGTATCATTTGTGGTATTCCAAATATCTAAAGCTTTTTCAAGACGTTGTACTGACGTAATTTGACCACGTTGTAAACGTAAATCATTTTCATAAATATCTTGATCAGCATTTTTTAAAAAAGTTGATTTAATTGGTGGGATTCGTAAATCATCAATTCCTAATGAAAGTCCAGCATGTGTAGCATAATGAAATCCCATTGTTTTTAATTGATCAATTAAACGGGTCGTCTTTTCGGTTCCATAGTTTAACAATACCCATTTAATAAGACGTTTCATCTCACCTTTGTCGACAGTTCTGTTACAAAAAAAGGTTTTCATAAAGTAAATTATTAAAAATAACACGGCCCGGCGTTGTACGAATATAAAAATTATATCCACTTAATGAGGCTTGTGTTGAATAACGAGTATTTGAGCCTGAACTCATTTTTTGATTAACTAACTGTTTAGAATTTGTTAAATCTACTTGATCGTTTGAGAGAAAATTTAAACCTGATTCCATTACAAAGGTGTCATAAATTGTACTAATATGACCACTTGGTTTTACAGTAATTTGTACTGGTTTTGGATTATTCGTTTGAATATATGAAGACCAACGAAGCCAAATCATTTCATGTAAATCAAGAGCTCCTGTACCATACGCATGTAATACACTCTGAAAATTTGTAAAAATTCCATTTGATTGTGCAATACGCATTAACGTAATAGGATTACTTCCAGGTTCGATCACTTCTACTTTTTGAACCTTACTTACTGAAGGTTTTAAAGTAGTTAAATAGTAAAATCCAAGAATCATATCTTGACTTGGAAGAATACTTGGCTCACCAGTGGCTGGTGATAACCAGTTATGAGTTGCAAGCATTAATAAACGAGCTTCAGCTTGAGCTTCTAAACCCAATGGAACGTGAACTGCCATTTGGTCCCCATCAAAGTCAGCATTGAATGCCGGACATACTAAAGGGTGTAATTGGATTGCACGGCCTGACAGTAAAATGGGTTCAAAAGCTTGAATACCTAAACGGTGAAGAGTTGGAGCCCGATTTAATAAAACAGGATGGCCTGTAACTACAGTATCTAAAATATCCCAAACCATCTGCGGACGACGTTGTAATAAATTTTTCGCTGCACGAATATTTTTTACACCAGATTCTTCTAATAAAGCACGAATAACAAATGGTTGAAATAATTCTAACGCCATTTCACGTGGTAAACCACATTGGTGTAAACGTAATTTTGGGCCTACAACAATTACAGAACGACCGGAATAATCAACACGTTTTCCTAATAAGTTTTGACGGAAACGTCCATGTTTACCTTCAATAATTGACGTTAATGATTTAAATGCTTTACGGTTTGGTCGTTGCGCAGGTTTTTCTAATCGACCGTTGTCAATAATAGAATCCGCAGCCTCCTGTAATAAGCATAAATCATGACGAATCAATAAATCTGGTAAAAATTCTTCATCAAAAAGAGTTAAAAATTTTTCAAAACGAATTTTACGATAAATTAAACGACGATATAAATCATTTAAATCTGAGGTTGCAAAGCGCCCGCTTGACATTTGAATCATTGGACGTAAATCTGGTGGCAATACTGGGAAAATAGATAAAACCATCCATTCAGGACGTAATCCTTTACGTGCTAATGATCGTACATATTCTAAACGGCGAGCATACTTTTTAACTTTAGTTGAAATACCATAATTTTTTTGATCATTTCGACTAAGTAATTTTGATTTTTTACGTCGCTTGTGCTGTTTACGTAATCGTTTTGTAGCAAATTTTTGTTTTTCAATTTCATTGTGTAACTTACGAGATAACATTTTTTGTAAAAATGCTAAATCAAGTTGACTTAACAATACTTGTAAGGCTTCTGCCCCACAATTTTCAATTGTTTTTGGCTCCGGGGGCATTGTAGAACCGCTCATATTCCAAGGAGCAGGTTTATCAAAATTAAAATCGGTAGTACCAGCAAAATACGGATGCATCGGTTCCCAATGATTTACATACCATTGCACTCCCCCATGTAAACAATAATTCTGCGTACCTGGCGTAGCGGATGTATAAGTTTGAAAATGAATAATTTCATCAATGTCTTGACTACGCATATTTAAAAGCGTAGCTAATACATTGGGACTATTTCGGAAGTACCACATGTGTGCAACCGGTTTTTTTAATGAAATACACCCCATGCGGTAACGACGCACTTTTGCATTTGTTGGTTCCACACCACACGACGGACAAACTTCAATTAATGATTGTGCAGTTTGAAACTCATCATTTTTTTGGACTGTAAGTCGATTAAAATTCAAAGGAGCGATTAATTTACGACGTTTAGTTTTACCACATGAACATTCGCCATTTGAAGTAGAACCAAAAATACGTTCACAAAATAAACCACCACGTTCAGGCTTGAACGTTCTGTAATTAATTGTGTCCGCTTTACTAATTTCTCCAACTACTTCACCAGTCGGCAAAACACGTTGTGACCAACGTTTAATTTCACTCGGTGAAGCAAGTTGAAGTTGAACATATTCAATACTCATAAATCTGTAATATAAGATAATTAAAAATTAATACGAGCAATACTCATATCAAGGCATAATCCACGTAATTCAGAGACAAGTACTTTAAAAGACTCTGGAATGCCCGGTTTTGGTAATAATGTTCCTCGAATCATCGACATAAACGCACGATTTCGACCAATCATATCGTCTGATTTAATTGTTAACAATTCTTGAAGCACATACGCCGCACCAAACCCTTCAAGTGCCCAAACTTCCATTTCACCTAAACGTTGACCACCTTTCTTTGAACGTCCCCCTAATGGTTGTTGAGTAACTAAAGAGTATGGACCCGTTGAACGTGCGTGAATTTTGTCATCAACTAAGTGAACAAGCTTTAAAATATAAGGGTAACCTACTGTTACTGGTTGATCAAAACTTAAACCAGTACGACCGTCAAAAATTAAACTTTTTCCCGGAGAATTTGGTTTAAATAACCATTTTTGTTGAGTAAGTAAACGTGATTCGTATAAATGGTGGTAAACAAAACCACGAGAGACTTCTGATCCGTGCATTTCATCAAATGGTAACACTTTAAAATTTTGTTTTAATGTATTAGCGGCTAAACCAAGTAAACATTCAAAAATTTGACCCACATTCATACGTGACGGTACACCTAATGGATTCAGAACCATATCAAGTGGTTTCCCATTTTGTAAATATGGCATATCCGCACGAGGTAAAATATTTGAAATAATACCTTTGTTTCCATGACGACCGGCAACTTTATCCCCAATTTGTAAACGACGCTTTTGTACTAAATAAACATATACAGAACCAGTAGATTCCATACTGTCTTCTTCATCATTGAACGTCTGACTTTGAAATTCACAACGAATATCAAGAATTCGACCAGTTACACCACTTGACATACAATATGACGTAGTTTTTGTGTTGCGTGCTACACCACCAAAAATTGCACGTAATAAACGACCTTCCGGTGTGTTTTCTGATTCAGGTTGAGGTGAAATCTTACCAACTAAAACATCCCCCGGTTCAACCCAAGTTCCAACTTTTACGATTCCGTAATCATCTAAATAATTATTACGTTCAACTTGTTTAGTAAAGTATTCTTGGCCTTCACGCGAACGTGAAGTAGAAATTTCATAGCGTGAAATGTGAATTGAAGTAAAAACATCATTAAATACTAATCGTTCACTTACAAGTACAGCATCTTCAAAGTTATATCCTTCCCATGGCATATATCCAACTAAAATATTACGACCAAGTGCTAATTCACCTTGTGAAGTTGCCGAGTTATCAGCTAAACAATCACCAGCTTCAACCCATGTATTAGCTTTTACAAGTGGTCGATGATTTAAAGAAGTATCTTGGTTTGAACGTTGATAAGTTGTTAACCAAATCGTATGGTGGGTGAAACTGTCATTTACTGCAATTAGATCAGCAGTAAGGGCTTTTAAATCAAGTAAATTCGTATCTTTTACTTTCGGCGTAAAATAATCAATACGTTGTGCATCAACATATGAAATATAACTATTGTGTTTTGCTACAATTGTGGAACCAATATCACGAGTAACACGTGCTTCTAAACCGGTACCAACATATGGGCGTTCAGATGTTAAAAGGGAAACCGCTTGACGTTGCATGTTGGAACCCATTAATGCACGGTTAGCATCATCGTGCTCTAAAAACGGAATTAAAGCTGTTGCCACTGACATAAATTGAATAGGACAAAGTCCTAAAAAATTAATATCTTGGGCTTTATTTTCAGTAAATTGACTCTGATTACGTGTAGGAATACGGAATTGCTTTAAATCTACGTCACTTTGTGCCACAACAGTGTCTTCTTCATAAAATGCATTTAATAAAAAGAATCCATTTCGGTCGGGACGGTTTGTGGCTTTAACTAATTTATAATATGGACTTTCAAGAAATCCATTTTTATTAATTTGAGTAAAAGTAGCAATAGAACCTACTAAACCAGCATTCTTCCCTTCTGGTGTTTCAATTGGACAAATACGTCCATAATAACTAGGGTGAATACCACGAACAATTAAACCAGCGCGATCCCGATGCAATCCACCTGGTCCTAACGAACTTAAACGACGCTTATGCGTAATTTCAGCAAGTGGATTCGTTTGATCCATAAATTGTGACAATTGATTTGAACCAAAAAACTCTTGAAATACGGAAGATAATACTTGAGTACGAATTAAGGAGTTTAAAGAAAGTAATGCACCTGGTGTTTGGCGCAAAATATTTTCATCACTAATACGATTAAAAATAACTCGTTCTAAACGATTTAATCCTAAGCGGAATTGGGTTTGAATTAATTCACCTGCTAAGCGCGCACGACGATTCTTTAAATGATCAATATCATCTAAAAATTGAGTGTCCCCGTGTTCACAACGTAATAAATAGTCTAATGCTGCTAAAGTATCTTGTGGTGTTAAGGTTAAATGCTTCGATTTATTAAGCATTCGAAATTTCTGATTTACACGTTGACGACCAACAGAACTTAAACTATAACGACGTGGATTAAAGAATTGGTTAAACAAAAATTTACGGCCACGCTGTAAATTTGCAGGTCGATTAGGAAATAAACGTGACATTAATAAAAGTAACGCTTCATCTGTGGTTGGCGTTGAACCAACTTCATTAATGGTTGGAATTAATAAATCTGGATGTTGGATTGAATTTAAAATTGTTTCTAATGAAAAACCTAATGCTTGAAGAAATAACGTTACAGGAACTTTTCGTAAATTATCAATATGAGCAAAAACAATTCCTTTTTTATTTGTTTCAAAACGTAACCATGACCCATAAGAAGACAAAAAACTTACTAAATGAGTACGATTTCCTTGTTTATCAAATTGTGGTTTTAAATAAACTCCAGGACAACGAACAATTTGGTGAACAATTACACGTGGAGAACCGTTTAAAATGAAAGTCCCGTGTTCAGTCATTAAAGGTAAATCACAAAATGCTACTGGAAATGTAGCATTTAAATTTAATTGTTTTGAATATACATGGACCGGAACAATTAATGAACTATTATAAGTAGCTAAATTTTGTACCGCTTCTTGCGGACTATATCGTGGCTTTTTAAAGTAAAAGTCTTTTGAATGAAAAGAAACAGAGATATAACGATCCGTTGGTCGCTTTACTGCACTTCCTAAACTTTGACCAACAATTGGCGAAAAGAAATCGAGTTCTTCACGAATTCCCGTTTCTAAAAAGTAACGAAAACTATCACGTTGCGAATCTAAAAAATTTGGAAGTGCTGAATTTTGTCTAAAGAGCGTCATAATAAATTATTACCTAGCTACTAAAAAAATAAAGTCTTAAATTTATAAAATAAATTAATATTGAAAAGATCAATAAAATAGGCTACCCTACAACTATAACTGATAACTAATCAGTGGCGGTGTAGCCAAGTGGTAAGGCAGAGGACTGCAAATCCTTTATCCCCCAGTTCGAATCTGGGCACCGCCTAAATTAAAATCTAAAAAAGATTCTAAAAATAATACAAAACATTTATTGAATACTCATAATACGAGCCAGTAGTTTTTATTATGGTTTATGAAATGTTTTTATTATTTAATGAGTTGATACTTAAAACTTATATAAAATCTGTTAGTGTGCCTACTTTGTCCGAAATGAAATCTATTAGTGCTGCTTCTTTTCAGGTCTGACACGATTCAAAAAATATTTTTCGACAAGAGTAGGACTACTACATAGTATATTTCTTCTACAAAATAAAGCAAGTAATTCCGTTAAAAATTAACCATTTTATTTTTTTTATTAATAAAATGGTTAATTTTCATTTATTTCAGACGAAATAAATTATTTAAGGATTGTAGATACTACCCCAGCCCCAACAGTACGACCACCTTCACGAATTGCGAAACGCATTCCGTTTTCAATTGCAATTGGTTGAATAAGCTCTACTACCATCTTTACGCGGTCACCAGGCATTACCATTGTTGCCTCATCACCATCATCAGAGATAAAAGATTCAATCTTACCTGTTACGTCAGTTGTACGTACATAGAATTGTGGACGGTATCCAGGGAAGAATGGAGTGTGACGTCCACCTTCTTCTTTCTTAAGCACATAAACTTGAGCTTCAAATTTTGTGTGTGGTGTAATAGTACCTGGCTTAGCGAGTACCATTCCACGCTCAATATCATCTTTTTGGATACCACGGAGAAGTACCCCTACGTTATCTCCAGCTACTGACTCATCAAGAGTCTTTTGGAACATTTCTAAACCAGTTACAGTTGCTACACGAGTGTCAACGTAACCAATAATTTCAATGTTGTCTCCAACTTTAACTGTTCCACGCTCTACACGTCCAGTTGCTACTGTTCCACGACCTGTAATTGAGAATACGTCCTCAACTGCCATAAGGAAAGTTTTATCTGTTTCACGTGCAGGTGTTGGAATGTATGAATCTACAGCATCCATTAATGCGAAAATCTTGTCTACCCACTTGTCTTCCCCATCTTTTACTTGAGGGTTTGAAGTAAGAGCTTCTAAAGCTAAAAGAGCAGAACCAGCAACTACTGGAATTTCATCACCAGGGAAATCATAGTTTGAGAGTGTATCACGGATTTCCATGTCTACGAGCTCAAGTAACTCCTCGTCATCAACTTGGTCTTCTTTGTTTAAGAAAACAACAACGTTTGGTACACCTACTTGCTTAGCAAGAAGAATGTGCTCTTTTGTTTGTGGCATTGGTCCGTCAGCACCAGATACTACAAGAATCGCACCATCCATTTGTGCAGCACCAGTAATCATATTTTTTACATAGTCCGCGTGACCTGGACAATCTACGTGTGCATAGTGACGAGTTGCTGTTTCGTACTCAACGTGTGCAGTGTTAATAGTAATTCCACGTGCCTTCTCTTCTGGAGAAGAGTCAATCTCGTCATACTTTTTACCAGCAGATCCACCACGAGCTGCCATTGCCATAGTAATAGCTGCTGTAAGTGTTGTTTTTCCGTGGTCAACGTGTCCAATTGTTCCAATGTTTACGTGCGGTTTCGTACGCTCAAACTTTTCGCGTGCCATAATTTTTTAAATGTAAAAAAATTTTGATTTTGGCTTTATAAAATAAAATGTAATAGTCGTATCAGGACTATTACATTAAGTAGAAATTAGAAACGGAAATGTGCAAATGCTTTATTTGCTTCCGCCATACGGTGCGTTTCTTCACGGCGACGAATTGCTGCACCAGTGTTGTTTGATGCATCAATAATTTCTGCCGCAAGTTTTGAAACCATATTACGACCAGAACGGCCACGGGCTGCAATTAATAACCAACGAAGGGCTAACGCAGTTCCACGGTCAGCTTTTACTTCAAGTGGAACTTGGAGTGTTGCTCCACCAATACGGCGAGATTTAACTTCAACTTTCGGAGTAATATTTAATACTGCTTGACGTAACACTTCAAGAGGATCTTGTGATGTTGTCTCCGCAATATTTTTCATAGCCGCATAGAAAATGTTGTAAGCAATACTTTTCTTCCCCTTTTTTAAAAGGTGACTTACTAATAAACTTACAAGGCGACTTTGGTAAACTGGGTCCGGAGCAACCGGACGTTTTTTTGCTACAGTTCGGCGTGACATAACTAAAAAATGGTAAATAAAATTAAATAAACCTTAATTAAAAGGAAGTTTTACTTCTTTGGACGTTTTACACCGTACTTAGAACGGCTTTGTAAACGATCCTTAACCCCAGCTGTATCAAGAGAACCACGCACAATGTGATAACGAACACCTGGAAGGTCTTTTACACGACCTCCACGTACTAAAACAACGGAGTGTTCTTGTAAATTGTGTCCAATCCCTGGAATGTAAGCAGTTACTTCAATTCCAGTTGTTAAACGCACACGCGCTACTTTACGTAATGCTGAGTTAGGTTTTTTAGGTGTAGTAGTATACACACGAGTACAAATCCCACGACGTTGTGGGCATGATTTTAATGCAGGAGACTTTGTTTTTGTCTCACATTTAATTCGTTGAGAACGAATAAGTTGTTGAATCGTAGGCATAATTTAAGAAATTATTCTTTATAGAGGAATTGTAAGAACCCAAGAATACGAGCTTGTTTAATAGCTTTTGCAAGTTGACGCTGTTCCTTCGCTGTAACACCAGTTAAACGGCGTGGAAGAATCTTACCCTGTTCCGTAATAAAACGACGTAAAAGATCAACGTTCTTGTAACTAATAATCTCTCCCGCATGAATTGGTGACGTACGCTGACGTGTAAAGTTCATAGGTAAAAATATAAAATAATTTAAAGTCAAAAAAATATAAATTTTTAGCTTTGTTCAAATTAAACATTTGAAGAACACTAAAAATTTAAAGTCTAGTAAGATTTTTTTGTATAAATTGAACCATAAATCCGATATAAATGCAAGACTGATTTATTTTATTAAAAATTTAAGTTATTTTCTGAAAAATACCCCCAAGGGAATTCGAATCCCTGTTACTTCCGTGAAAGGGAAATGTCCTAGGCCTCTAGACGATGGGGGCATAAAGTTTAAAAACATTTCATTTATAGTATAAAATGCTTGAAGAAAGCCTGTCAATAGTTTTTTAAAAAAATTATATAAAAGCTCAAAAGAGTTCTATTATTATGCCTTAAAGAGGACTCGAACCTCCACGCTGTAAAGCACTAGCTCCTAAGGCTAGCGTGTCTACCATTCCACCATTAAGGCATCAATAAACTCATTAATTTAATCATTAAAAAAATAGTCGTTAAAAAACTAACGACCTGTAGTTTGGAGCCAGTTTTGCGCTTCACTATAATTTAAAGGTGCAAGACGAATTGCTTCTTTCCAATATTCAGCTGCTTTTTCAAACAATGTTTCTGAATCAGGGATATTTCCAGCAGCTAAAGCTTGTTCACCACGATAATGGTAAATTACAGCAATATTATTTAATGCTTGTGGTAATGAAGGGTTTCGGTCTAATGCTTGGTAATAGTACTCAAGCGCTTTTGTATGTTCCCCGTTACTAGTGTGAATAAGACCAATATTATAAAAAATAAAACTACGGTCATAAGGATCCACTTCTAAACGCATTGCCTGAGCATAGTTTTGTAATGCTTCAGCATATTCACCTTCGGCTTGTGCTGACATACCATCTCGGTAATAGATAAAAGCTTCTTTTTCATTACGAGTAGTGGGTAATACTTTTAGCAAAATATCTGCAATTACCGTAAAGGTTTTGTCGATAAAATTATCATTTTTTTGAGAACGTGGCATAAAGTAAATCGTATAAGAGTTATTCAAAAAGCAAAAAGTAAAGAAAATTTTGGACCAAGAAAAAAGTTTTGAAACTTAACTCTTTTTGATTCATTTAATATCTACTGGTAAACTTTAATTACTTTAGTCATAGTATACTATAAGAATTGAAATATCCATAAAATTTAGGAGATTAAAAATGGCTCGATACCGTGGACCACGTGTTAAAATTGTTCGTCGTCTTGGAGAATTACCAGGGTTAACAACTAAAATTCCAAACCGTAACTATCCAGCTGGACAACACGGACCAACGTCAGGAATGGCGAAAATGTCACAATACCGTGTTCGTTTACAAGAAAAACAAAAATTACGTTATAACTACGGGGTAAGCGAAAAGCAATTACTCAGTTATGTACGTCGTGCACGTCGCTTAAAAGGGCCAACTGGAGAATTATTACTCCAAATGCTTGAAATGCGTCTTGATTGTATTGTATACCGTCTTGGTTTTGCCCCAACAATTCGTGCAGCTCGTCAATATGTTTCACACGGATTAGTTACTGTAAATGGACAGAAAGTAACAATTCCAAGCTACAACTGTACAGCAGGTGAAATTATTAAGAGTACATCAGCACCAATTGTTGAGCACTGTAAAACTTTTGGTGGTGAAATCCCATCGCACGTAAGTGTTGATAAAAATAATGCAACTGGAAAAGTTGAACGAAATGTAACACGTTCACAAATTGCATTAACAATTAATGAATTATTAATTATTGAGTTCTACTCACGTAAGTAATATATTGTTAGTTTCGTTAATCCTTACTATTTAGTAGGGATTAACGATCCAAAATAAAAAAAGGATCAAATTTTCCTGGAAAGGGAAGCAAATCTTTTTCGGTATAAAAGATTTCATGATATAATCATAAATAGAAAAAACTTAAAACTTATTTTAAATTTGGTTTTGGCCTTGCAATTAAAAAAGCCAAAACCAAATTAGAAATTTAATCAAATTGGATTAATCTTCGTGTTCTTCAAAAGGATCACGTAATTCTTTTGACGGTGGTCCAAAACCAATGTAAATGGAATATCCAGTTACACTAATTAATAAACACCAAAGAAAAACGCCGTAAAAAAATGCTGGAGTTTCCATAAGTTATATATTTTTTTTTGAAAATTTAGTTATATTTTAAAATAGAAAGTAAAAAAATACAAATAGATTACATACTTATATTATGGCAGCAAAAGACTCAAAACTCGCAGGAACAGGTAAAGTAACTGCTTTAGGAACTGCTTTACGTCCACTTAACTCAGAGTACGGAAAAGTAGCACCAGGATGGGGAACAACTGTATTAATGGCAGGATTCATCGGGTTATTCGCAGTATTTATTGTTATCCTCCTCGAAATTTACAACAAGTCATTAATTCTTGACAACGTTGGGGTAAACTGGCTTTCAAGTACTGGACTTTAATTTAATTGGCTAAATTAGCAAATTAATAGTTAAGACCCTCGATTTGGTAATTAAGCTATGCTTAATTACCAAATCTAGAAAAACATCTCGGGTAGGATTCGAACCTACAAAAAAATAACTTAGAAGGTTACTGCCATATCCATTAGGCGACCGAGACAATTCTAAAAATTACTCTTAAGTATAACATAAACAAAGATGAAATTTAGCCTCCTGTCGGATTTGAACCGACGACCCTCGCATTACAAATACGATGCTCTAGCCACTGAGCTAAGGAGGCATAATTGTCTGTAGTATAAGCAATACACAGCAAACATTCAAGTAATTTTTTCAAAAAATGAATAGTAGACGAGAGTTTCGGATTCTGATATGATTAAAATAGAAGTAAAAAACTTGAAATCCTCAGTAGCTCAGTGGTAGAGCAATCGGCTGTTAACCGATTGGTCATAGGTTCAAATCCTATCTGGGGAGTAAAAATCCCATAAAAAATAAAAAATTAAATATTCTATGATATAATGATTAACAGTTATAACCGTAATTTTTCTGTAAAATTCTGTGCTATCTAAAGACTTGCCAATATCTTTATAAAGATTACTATTCGTTTGAATTTAAACAAAAGACAGGATTTATTCAGACTTTTATTTGAATTAAAAAAAATTTGTCCTATCAAGAGAAATAACTATGAATCAGGAAAACAAAGAAACAAACAAATTAAATAAAATTACTGCACCTTTTCATACATTTATTTATGAGGAAATGCAAAAAAAATCATTAACAGCAAATCAAGAAATTCTTGGAATTCTCTTACAACAAGAAAGCTGGGAAAAGGATAATACAATTCGTGAAACGGAAACGGAAATTAAAAACCGAGTTCAAAATTGGGTAATGTATGATCCAGAAAAAGATAAAGTGGTGTACACTGGTCTTGAATTAGTAAAATATGAAGTTAAAAACGGAGTAGTAAACAGCTACCATTCATTTGTAAAAAATGTAGTCCGCTTCAAAGTGTTTAAAGCACTTTTAGGAACTAATTATGATGAAATTATTAAAGTAGCATCACGCGGACGTGCGACAAACATGCCAGAAGTAATCATTGAAAATGTATACTATTGGCCAAAATATTTTAAAGCTTATGGAGTTAGTGGGATTACCGACTATCTTTTAAAAGTTTTAGACTATCGACGTGTATTCCAACTTAGTTTTTATTTTGTAATCATTGGAGGCGTGTTTTCAAAAGCTGCGTACCTTCTTAATGTTGAGAAAAACCAGCCAAAACGTTTTTTACCAATCCAAGATTTTACTGTTGCTGCAAAATCGACAATTGAGCAAACATCACTTCTTAAAGGAAAATTAGGAAAACGTGTGCTCGCTGGAACAGATTCTCCACTTCTTCACTATTTTAGTCATGATGAATTAACTAATATTCAGCAACGAACAAAATTTTCTGGCAAAATCGACGGATACCCGTTTTCAGGAGTAAAACCAGAAATTAGTAAAGATACTGAAGAAAATTTTGATGATGACTTAGATAACTTTAATGACGACTCGGTTATTCCATCACGTATTGCAGAAAAATATCCAACTGCACCAATGTATGAATTGTTTAATTCAGAAATTACTCAAGAGATGAGTGGAATTAAAAAAGCAGCGAGTATTACAAATTATGCAGATTTAGAACAATTAGTTGAAACTAAACAAGTAAGTGCTAATGAGATTTTTGTAACTCCAGGCTTTAAGAAAAATAACAAATTGGCAAAAACTAAGAAAACTAGTTTTGTACCAAAACGTTTAACATTCTTCCGCCCAGGTTTAGTGAAAAATATTTATCCAAATCATTTTTCAACTGGCCCATTTCAAGATTGGAATGTAGACCAATCCCAATTAATTATGCCTGGGGTTGAGATTTCAAGTATTAGCCCAATGTTAGAACCTGAGCTTAATGCAATTAAACCCTCTCAAATTCGTGATGCTAGTTTATCTTTAAATTCAGACAAATTAATGGGTCACTATGTGTCCAACAGTCAAATTTTTGATGAACTCCCAAATCGAAACTCTAATGACAATCAAAACGGGATTATTGATTATGATGATGAAGAAGTATGGGAAGACACTTTTAACAGTATGGCGACACGTACTTTAGGCTTAAAATTAAGTGACGAAGATGAATTGGAGGAAAAGTTAACAACTAATTTTACATCAACAGTAACGACAGATTTATCTTATACTCGTGACCCAGATAGTATTAGTGGTACAAAATCGCTTACTCGTTTAATGGATGATCCAGACGATAAAATTGTTACAGAAAGTGATCTTTTAAGCATTGCACTTCCAACAGTTTTTCTTTGGTATATGGCTTACAACCTTTACCGTTTCCGTTTACACTTTATTTACGATGTTCGTAAAAAACCATTACCAGTGCTTTACAATCGTTTAGACCATTATGGTCGATTACGTAATAAGGTACAGTTAAAAGAAGTAATGGGTATTAATGGAAGCCGTGAAAAACTTGAAAAACTTTTTTCTGCTCTTCAACGTGCCCGTGGAATGGGAATTTATATTCCAACAGTAATTCTTTCAGCATGGGAATCCACATTTGGAGCTTTAATTCCACCAAGTTTAGATCAATGGGTAGTAAAACAGCGTAATCAAATTAGTACTCTTACTAATCAGGCAAAAACTGACCCTACTCAATTTGCCAACCGCGAACCTAGTTTAAGTGAAAATATTTTCAATCTTAATGATTCAAGCTCAACTTTTGAGCCCCGTTTTAAATTATTAAAATCAACTATTCAAAAAGAACAGCAAAAATTAAACAAATTAGAACAGGGTAATGCTGAATATAAAATTCAAACGCAACTCAAAACAACAGCCAAAAAGATCGCGCCATTAAGTAAATTTGTAATGCCAAAAGAAAAAGTTGAAGAAACTTTTTCATTAAAGAACTTTATTAAATTCAATTTAAAAAATCTTCTTTTTATCGAAAATGAATTATCGAACGTACCCGTAATTGCTGCTTTTAAACCAGGCCGTTATGCGTTAAATGATTTACCAAAAGGAATGTTATTAGTAGGAGAACCGGGAAATGGACGTAGTTTCTTAGCCCGTGCTATTGCAAGTGAAACGCGATTACCGTTTTTTAAAACTGAAAGTAATCGTTTTATTGACCCAAAATTTGGAGTACTTCGTCTTATGGCGTTATTCCGCCGTGTAAGAAATCAAGCTCCTGGAGTCTTATTTATTCGTGATATTGACTTAATCACTGTAGACCGTGAACGTACGAATAGCCCAGAACTTATCCAATTAACTACACAATTCTTAATTTGTTTTGACGGATATTACATTGGTTCGGAAAGTCGCCCAACAAAACGTAAAATCTTTACATTAGGTTCTGTATCAGATTTACGTAAAATGGATCCAGCTTGTTTACGTTCTGGACGTTTTGAATGGATTGTTAATTTACGAAAACCAGCTCTTGGGGAACGAAAATTTTTATTACAAAACAAAGCGACGAAAAGTCGCTTAAAGTTAGAGAATGATATTGCTTGGAATTATTTTGATTTAATGACTGATGGATTTACACATGCAGAAGTTGTTTCACTTATTAATAGTTCCTCACTTCAAGCAATTCGTACTAACACATTAATTCACACGAATTCTTCATTAAATGATGCCTTACGTAATATTTTTACATTACGAGACAATAAAACGGTCAACCCCACAATTGACGAAGGATTTTTTAATAAACTTCATCATAACGGCCTTATTAAATCAGACGTAGCTAACTTTGAAAATTTAGAAGCAAACGGGATTGTACCATTTAAAACTAAGTGTATTCATTTATTAGCTAGTGTGAAAAATTGGCAAACAGAAACTGGAACAATTAAAACGCCACCAGTACTCACTATGCAAAATATTGGTGTAAACGTTCAAAAACCAACTGATGAATATTCACAACGTTTAATGAATGAATTACTTGGACTCTTAGCAGAAAGTGCTTTTTTAAAACAATTACGACGTTGTGGTGCAATGAATACATTTGTTACCCAAACTTCATATTGTGAAAATCTTGCGAAACAATTAAATGTAACATTCGCCGAAGGCTGTGAAACATATCGTCTTGAACGTACACTTGTAAACTTCCAAGAAGTACAAAACGCTCTTAATAGCTTAGCTGCAACAAGTAATTGGCAAACGGGAGATTCACTCTATTTAAATGATTTACGTCACCGTACTAAACTCCTCAGTAAATGGTATCGCAGTCGTATGTTTTATGAATTAGAAACGTATGAACGTGTTTCGGGAATTTCAAAAAAATCTGTTATGTCAGCTTCTATGGTCCGTTTAAAAGAACGTCTCATTGGACGTTTATATGAACTTACACAACAACAACCAACACCATATTCAGTAACTCCAACAATTTGTGGAACTTATGGTACTCGCGATTTCAAAACAAATGTAAAACGCCCGGAAGTTGGATCAGTTACTCAAGTAAGCCGTGAATTTTTACAAATTAACGTCAAATAGAGTTATTTTCAAAAGTTATATAGGGAATTTTAGCCAAATTCCCTATATAAAAAAAATATATTAATTTAGTGCATATATTTTTTTGCGATATAGCTCAAGAGAGATATAATATAAACGAGCATCGTGGATAGTAATTCTTAATTACTAGACGAGAGCTTTCAAAGAAATGTTGAGGATTTCATATGTCAGGTTCTACAGGAGAACGTCCTTTTAGTGACATCGTTACTAGTATCCGTTACTGGGTAATTCACAGTGTTACAATTCCATCACTCTTTATTGCAGGATGGCTTTTTGTAAGTACTGGTTTAGCATACGACGTATTTGGAACACCACGTCCAAACGAGTATTTTACGGAAGAGCGTCAAGAGCTTCCTTTAATTTCAGATCGTTATGGTGCGCTTGCTCAACTTGATGAGTTCGTACCAAACTAAAAAATTTATTTCATAAATCTATATTTATCTCTGTCAAAGGTTAAATATACACATTGAGTAAATTGACAGAAATGCATCAGTTAACCCTGATGCAGCTAATTTAGCCTTTTTATTTTTATGTCAGTTAAAACATATCCAATTTTTACATTCCGTTGGCTTGCAGTACACGCTTTAGCTGTACCAACAGTGTTCTTCCTTGGTGCAATCACAGCAATGCAATTTATTCAGCGTTAATTAGGAGAAAATTGTATGACAAACCCAAACCCAAACAAGCAAACTGTAGAGTTAAACCGTACTAGTCTTTACTGGGGTTTACTTCTCATTTTTGTACTTGCAGTTCTTTTTTCAAGCTACATTTTTAACTAATCTGATTTGTCGAGAAAACATTTATGTCTAACACAACAACAGGACGAATCCCATTATGGTTCGTAGGGGTAGTAGGAGGCCTCGCAGCACTTGGTCTTTTAACTATCTTTTTCTACGGTTCATACGTAGGACTTGGATCTTCACTTTAAGTTAAAGCAAAAGTTCCATGGATAAAACTCTGGGCGAAGGTAATTGTCGCCCAGTTTTAAAAATTTTGTTTAGTAAATATTTGCCCAATTGTGTATTAATACAATTTTTCTGTATTAATTGAAAAAATAATAAACAATAAATGTTTATTATTAATTAGGACCTTTAATATGAGTAAAGTATATAACTGGTTTAACGAACGTCTTGAGATTCAATCAATTGCAGACGACGTAACAAGTAAATATGTACCACCACACGTAAACATTTTCTACTGTTTAGGTGGAATTACGCTTACATGTTTCCTTGTACAAGTAGCAACAGGTTTTGCTATGACATTCTACTACCGCCCAACTGTAACAGAAGCTTTTGCATCAGTACAATTTATTATGACAGATGTAAACTTTGGATGGCTCATCCGTTCAGTACACCGTTGGTCAGCATCAATGATGGTACTTATGATGATCCTTCACGTTTTCCGTGTATACCTTACAGGTGGATTTAAAAAGCCACGTGAGCTTACTTGGGTAACTGGAGTAATTCTTTCAGTAATTACTGTATCTTTCGGAGTAACTGGATATTCACTCCCATGGGACCAAGTTGGTTACTGGGCAGTTAAAATTGTAACTGGTGTACCAGATGCAATTCCAGTTGTAGGTGGATTTGTAGTTGAACTTCTTCGTGGAAGTGTAGGAGTAGGGCAGCCAACTCTCACACGTTTCTACAGTTTACACACTTTCGTACTTCCACTTCTTGCAGCAGTATTTATGCTTATGCACTTCCTTATGATTCGTAAGCAAGGAATTTCAGGACCTCTTTAATGAATTTCACTAAAGATTCTTAAAATCATATTGGGATTAGTAAACTAATCCCAATAAAAAATAAAATTGTAATCTTATCTTAAAGAAGTTATTATAACCACAGATTAAAAATCTGGGTCAGTAACTCAGTGGTAGAGTATTCGGCTTTTAACCGATTAGCCGTGGGTTCGAATCCCACCTGACCCAATTTATTTATAAACAATTAACAAAAACTATGATATAATCTTAACGAATAACTGTTATTCATTTAGCTGTCACCGAACAGTCTCTATATCTTAATTTTTATTAATTATTTATTCACTTTATTATGTCGCATGCAGTAAAAATTTACGATACATGTATCGGATGTACACAATGTGTACGTGCTTGTCCAACGGATGTACTTGAAATGGTACCTTGGGATGGGTGTAAAGCAGGTCAAATTGCTTCAGCGCCTCGTACTGAAGACTGTGTTGGTTGTAAGCGTTGCGAAGCAGCTTGCCCAACAGATTTCTTAAGTGTACGTGTATATCTTGGATCAGAAACAACGCGTTCAATGGGACTCGCATACTAAATTTTTGTATGACTCAATTAATCTCTATGATTAATTAGTGAACAAACAACAACTTCGGCTCAAATTCAAATTTGCGTCGAAGGTATATTAAATTTTTATAAAGTTGTAATTTATTAAATTATTTCTTTACACTTATTTTATTGAACAGAAAATATTTAATTTAAATTTTGTTTAAGTAACTAGAACTTATCCAAAATACTATTTTTAGAAGCTAAAAAATATGACAGCTATCAAAACAGAAAAGAACCTCGGTCGCATTACACAAATTATTGGACCAGTAATCGACGTAGTTTTCGCACCTAACAAAATGCCTAACATTTACAACTCAATTGAAGTTGAAGGTAAAAACGAAGTTGGTGAAACAATTAAGTGTGTAGCCGAAGTACAACAACTCCTTGGAGATAACGTTGTACGTGCAGTATCAATGAGTGCAACTGATGGTTTAATGCGTGGTATGACTGTAACTGATACAGGTGCTGCTCTTTCAGTACCAGTAGGTAAAAACACTCTTGGGCGTATTTTTAACGTACTTGGTGAGCCAGTAGACGAACTTGGTGGAGTAGATATGGTAGAGGGAACTCTTCCAATTCACCGTGCATCGCCTGCATTCGTAGACCTTGATACTAACCTTTCTATTTTTGAAACTGGAATTAAGGTAGTTGACCTTCTTGCACCATACCGTCGTGGTGGTAAAATTGGTCTCTTCGGTGGTGCTGGTGTTGGAAAAACAGTTCTCATCATGGAGCTCATCGTGCGACCCGGGTTTGCTTAAAGAAAGCAAACCAATCACTTCCACAAGAAGTGGTTGATCTTTTAAATTGGAAAGTGGAAATCTTTGCAGTTATTGTGAACTGAATCCGAGATCGTCGTTATTTATACTCAAGGCGGTATAGACAACGGGCAGCATGGATCTTTGGTACGAGTCTATGACTTATTTGAATAGTAAACAGAAAGAAATATCTGAAAACCATTGGGGAAAGAACTCAGAGAAAAATTCTATTTGCAACCTCTTTACTTATCTTAATATCGAACCATGAACTTCTTGGCCGTCATATGCCAAGCAGGAGATATACATCAAAACTGAGAATACCCATGATAATACTCAGCGATGTTGATTGACCTATTCCAGGATTAGGGGAATAGGCACAAAACGCTTAGAAATAAGCCAATCTAAGGTAAATTTGAGGGGTCTAAGGACTCATTTAAACAATTTAAAAGAAAAGGGATGGGTTATTCGTTCCACACGCCTTCCTAGAAGAAGGATACTGCCTGGTATGAACGGATAACTGCAGGACTAGTCAAAGTGGTAAGACAGTTGCTTGTCAAAGGTGACTGTTAATAGGAAATAATCCAAAAGATTATTTCACGTGTCTCTCCGCTTTTCTTAGGGGAAACATGGACGGAAACTGACTAGGAAATATAGAAATTTGAAAATTCAAGCAGACAAATATGAACCCAACTCGAAAACAGGAATTTTCCAAATCGATTAAGGTGTGGGCTGACGTTCGATGGCCAGATGTCGAAGAACGTGTAGACCGTCTACAAAGACGAATTTTTGAGAAAAGTCGTACAATTGAAAATAAACTAGCCAAAAACGAACCCGTGAACAACGATGTAAAGGCATTAAAGTTTTTACAACAAAAACTCACAACTAGTTTGGACGCTTCTTTATTAGCAGTACGTCGTGTCACTCTGTTAAATAAGGGACGTAAAACGCCTGGTATCGATTCAAAAAGTAATTTAACAGCACAAGAACGTTTAGAACTTGCGCGAACGCTTACAATTACTTCAAATGCGTCACCAATCCTTGTAAAAGAAATCCCAAAACCAGGGACAAATAAAGTGCGAAAATTAGGGATTCCTACAATAAAGGATCGAGCAACCCAAATGCTTGTCAAAATGGCTCTCGAGCCAGAATGGGAAGCAAAATTTGAAGCAAACTCATACGGATTCCGCCCAAAGCGAAGTTGCCACGATGCAACCTCTGCTGTTTGGCATGCGCTCCGAATGAAACCAAAATTTGTTCTTGATGCTGATATCGCTGCATGCTTCGATGAGATTGATCATGAAAAGCTCTTAAAGAGACTCCAATGTTCAAAAACATTAAAGAATCAGATTAAAGCATGGCTCAAAGCCGAAAAGAAAGTAGGATTTCCTAATAAAAAGGAACGGGACATGTCTGGCCCAGGTCAATCCCGAATGGGAACGCCTCAAGGTGGGGTTATCTCTCCATTACTCGCCAACATTGCCCTTCACGGAATGGAAGACGCCGTTCGCCAATATTACGCTAACGAACTCTACCAAAAGTTTGGTTTCGACTCTAGCGTTGCAAAAAGCGATCGACTCCGCCAAGTCGGTATTATCCGATACGCCGACGACTTTGTAATTATTCATGAATCTTATGATGTCGTGAACGCATGCAAGAATTTCGTCAATAAATGGCTCAAAGATAACGCTGGACTCAGCCTTTCCGAAGCAAAGACAAACATTGTTAACTCTAGCAATGGTTTTGAATTTCTCGGATTTCAGTTCATTTCCATTACAGAAAAAGAAACCGGAAAAACAAAGTGTCGTGCAAGCGTATCCGCTAAATCGAAGAAACGATTACTTTCTAAGATTCATGATGTACTACGAAAGCACAGAAGCTCAACTCAAGAACTCTTGATTAAAAAACTCAACCCAATCATCATTGGGTGGTGTAACTACTACTGCGTTCACGAATGCAGTAAAGATTTTAAACAAGTAGAAGGAGCGATTTTTAAGATGTTAGAAAGTTGGGCGAAACGTCGAGCATCAAAGGGGATGGGGGTAGAAGCTGTTATGAAGAAATACTTCAATGCAGATGAATACCATGAAGTTAAATTTCGTGGGAAAACTCACAGACTCAAATGGCTTTTTGGCACAACGACCAAAACTCGAACCGGAGCAGAACACTTCATCTTCTTAGCATATCCTTCATGGGTATCTTCTAAACGACATTTGAAGATCAAAGGGAAAGCCTCACCCTTTGATAAAGATACAGTGTACTGGAGCAAACGCGAGTCCGCTGTATCCCAAATTAAACCATCATTGAAGAAGTTACTAGGGCGACAAAAATATGTCTGTGGCATCTGCCATAAGAAATTCTTGTCGAATACGAACGAAGCGATGGAAGTTGATCACATTATCCCAATCTCCCAAGGAGGTTCGGACAAATACGAAAACCTTCAAGTCGTACATCAATCGTGTCACCTCACGAAGACTCGTGAGGAGCGAAAAGGACCTAAGGGACCCGCTCCAAAACAATAGACTTCTAAATATGAGTTTCTTATTTTAACCAACTCGAAAATCACTTAGACTGCGATTTGGGAATCCAGGAGGAGAGAGTGAGCTCACTCTCTCCTCAACAGCAAAACTGGATGCAGCATCTGTTTAATGAATACGCAAGTATTCAATTGCTCTAATGAACCAAACATACAGGGACTAACCCTCAAATTTGGATGAGATGGGCCCATAGTCCTAACTCAGAAATACTAAGGAACTAACATTCCGACTTTATTTATCATTAATACTTATGAGCAACGAACGACAAAATGACCAAAACAAAAACTCAGCGGCACGACGAATTCGTGATCGCGAGAAATTTGGAAAAATTAACGGTTTAATCCCTCCTCAATCTGAGACACCACAAGACAACTTTACAGAGAGCGTAATTGATACGACGATGGAGAATCTTGATCAACGTGAGCACCATAAGCGACAGATGACGGCAGTAAGTGATCACCATCACCCAATGGGGATCTTATTCCACGCCCTCACTGACGCTATTGGACAAACTTTTGTACAAACGCCTGTGGGTAAATTAACTCAACGCATGTCTGACCTTTTAAAGGAACGTCGCGCTCGAAAACTCGAACTCGACGCAGAAAGTGAGCGTAATGCTATTGCTACAACTGTAGCTGTAACTGGGCTCTGTACACTTGCAAACCACTTTGAAAAACTTCACATCATCACGGCCCCAATCATTTGGCTAGTAAACCTTATTGGCCACCTCACTGGAGCTAAAGCACCAATTGTGATCACAAAAGTTGTAAGCTACAAAAAAGCTTCATACTTTACTGTAGGTGTACAAATGCAATATCAAGTTGCATTTATGGTATTCATTGCCGGAGTAAGCTGGTATATCTCATACCGTTGCATTATTTGGGTGAAGAATTGCGTATTACCAGATGAGCGTTTAAAGATGTAACGTGAGAAATGACATCTTTAATTTGTTTTAAATTGACAATTCATTCAACAACCTGTTTCAGCATTTTGTCCTAGTTGCTTTAATTGCCAACTGTCAAAAATGTAAACAGTAATTAAACAGATCCTATTTTATTTTCGAGTCCCAACAGAACAATCGACACATAAACTTTCCCTTACGAGGGATCTATATTTCGGGAGCCGGATGCGGTGAAAGTCGCACGTCCGGATCTGAAGCCGGGCTGATGGGGTAACCCACAGTCTAGGTTAACAACAATATTGCAAAAGCACACGGTGGAGTATCAGTATTTGCTGGTGTAGGTGAGCGTACTCGTGAAGGAAACGACCTTTACCAAGAAATGTGTGAGTCAAAAGTAATTGACACAGCAAACCTTAAGAACTCAAAGGTAGCACTTGTGTACGGCCAGATGGTGCGACCAGTTCGTCCTAACTAATCCTTACAGATTAGGAACAGACGCAGTCACCACAACAGTGACTGAACTATAATTTTTTAGGGTTCGATCCCCTCCGGAAACCAGATTCCGGCCTAGTTACCTTGATAAGCGGAGTAGTACCCGTGAAGTTAAGCAAAGGTAATTAGTAGCTCTATACATAATGGACTCTCTTTTAAGCTTCTTGTATCGAACGTAGAATGACTCAGATGGCAACATTGGAGTTAGAGATTACTATGAAGAGTTCGATTCTTCATATCCCTAACCTGGGACATTCATTTGGGTTACAGGTCTGGAACTGATGATAATCTGCGACCAAGTCTTAATAACGGCTATCATCTAGGGAAAGGAGTATTGAGAAGACCTACGTAGAGCATGGATAAAGAATTATGGAACATGGGAAAGTTGATTTATGGTCCAACACAAGTTGGTAGGCTTAACTAAAGCCGTATACATAAACCAATGTAGGAATCTCTTCAGAAGCAAATGCTATCCTGCAATGGTGGGATAGATAAGCCCATAGAAGAGGCGCAAAAATATGGATTCTTAAGATGATTAAAACAGCGAGTTCTGCAAAACAAATAACTTATTTGGATCGCATTACGTGGGACGATGTTGATTGGCATGAGTCATTCAACAAAGTTCGTACACTTCAATCAAGAATTTTCAAGGCCAGTTTATCAAATGACATGAAAAAGGCACAATGGCTCCAAAGCCTGTTGCTTCGTAACCCGCACGCAAAACTTATTGCTGTGTATACAGTTACAACCCTAAACAAAGGGCGAAAAACCCCTGGAATTGATCAACAAAACATCACATCTAAAGAAGAGAAGCTTCAACTTGCTCGATCACTTTTCCTGAATGGAAAAGCTGCCCCTATCAAACGCGTATGGATTCCTAAGAAAAATGGGGATAAAAGACCTCTTGGAATTCCAACAATTCGAGATAGAGCGAAACAATGTTTATGCAAACTAGCTTTAGAACCATACTGGGAAGCAAAATTCGAGCCAAACTCCTACGGTTTCAGACCAGGAAGATCAGCACATGACGCGATTGAAGCGATTTTCGCCAATCTCCATCAGAACACTGATAAATGGGTATTTGAAGCTGACATCCAAAAATGCTTTGAACAAATTGACCATGGGGCACTACTAGAAAAGTTAGAAGCGCCATCGGTGATCAAAAATCAAATCTCAGCTTGGTTAAAAGCGGGGATCATTGAAACATATGCTCAAAGTCCAAAGACGGTTAGCCTTCCAATAATGGGAACACCTCAAGGAGGAATTATTTCCCCATTATTAGCAAATATCGCATTACACGGTCTCGAAGAACACTTACTAAACTTTGTCAGCAATCGCAAATTCCCAAAACCTCATGCAAATGCAGCAAACGGAAAGAAAGCAAAACGAAGTGCCCTTGGTATCATCCGATATGCTGATGACTTTGTTTTAATCCACCGAAACAAAGAAATTCTCGATCAAGTCATTCTTGAATGTGAGAAATGGTTAACCACGATTGGACTAAAACTCTCTCCAGAAAAATGTGCTCTCAAACGCACTAGCCAATCTTTCTCGTTTCTAGGATTTCAGATCACTTTCATTGGACCAACAGACTCCCGTAAGAAGGGTAAAGTCTTGATTGCCCCAAGTAAAAAGAATGTCGAACAATTAATCACAAAAACGCGTGATATTATCCAATCAAACAAAGCGGCATCTTCTCACAAACTTTGTGGGTTACTGAGACCACTTATCATTGGTTGGGGAAACTATTACCAATATTGTGAATGCAAGGAAACATTCGGTCGAGCAGACAATATTATCTACCAACAACTCCGTGCATGGGCTCTCCGACGAGCTATTCGTCAAGGTCGAACGACTGTAATGGAAAAATATTTCCCAAGTGGAAAAACATATACATTCCAAGGACGATCTTACAATGCAAATTGGGTTCTCTATGGGGAGACAAAAACAAAGAGCGGGACATGGACAAGCCGCCATCTTCCTAAACTTTCATGGATTTCAAGTAAAAAGTTTATTAAAATCCAAGGTTCAAAATCGGTCTACGATGGAGACGGAATTTATTGGGCGTTACGTAATCCTAGATATAGTCTCTTCAGTTATCGAAAAACGAAGCTTCTGACTTTCCAAAAAGGATTCTGTCCATTTTGTAAGCATAAGTTTGTGGTCGGTGACGCGATGGAAGTAGACCATATTGTACCAAGATCAAAGGGTGGAGCAGATAAGTATGTAAATTTACAATTACTTCATCGCCACTGTCATTTAAAGAAAACAAAAGACGATTTGACTCCAAATCCTCTTCACATGAGTCCCGACGGGGCCTCATAGGCTAGCTCAATTTTTGCAAGAGCCGGATGAAGGGAAACTTTCACGTCCGGATCGGAAGACGGGAATGATTAAAAAGATCATTTCTAGTTTAACAACGAACCTCCAGGAGCACGTATGCGTGTAGGACTTACAGCATTAACTATGGCTGAGTACTTCCGTGACGTAAACAACCAGGACGTACTTCTTTTCGTAGATAACATTTTCCGTTTTGTACAAGCTGGTTCTGAAGTATCTGCACTTTTAGGACGTATGCCATCAGCAGTAGGTTACCAGCCTACTCTTTCAACTGAGATGGGATCACTCCAAGAGCGTATTACTTCAACAAAAACTGGATCAATTACATCGATCCAAGCAGTATATGTACCAGCAGATGACCTTACTGACCCAGCGCCAGCAACAACATTTGCTCACTTAGATGCAACAACAGTACTTTCACGTAACTTAGCAGCTAAAGGTATTTACCCTGCAGTAGACCCTCTTGATTCAACTTCAACTATGCTTCAGCCATGGATTCTTGGAGATGATCACTACGATACAGCACAAGGGGTTAAGCAAACTTTACAGCGTTACAAAGAACTCCAAGATATTATTGCGATTTTAGGACTTGACGAGCTTTCAGAAGAAGACCGTTTAACTGTAGCACGTGCTCGTAAAGTAGAGCGTTTCCTTTCACAGCCATTCTTCGTAGCTGAAGTATTTACAGGATCACCTGGTAAGTATGTAAGCCTTGCAGAGTCAATCCAAGGATTCAAGATGATCTTAGGTGGTGAATTAGATGACCTTCCTGAGCAGGCTTTCTACCTTGTAGGAAACATTGACGAAGCAGTAGAAAAAGCTTCAAAGTTATAATTTACTAATATTCAGTAAAACTACTGAACACTAACGTAAACTATAAAAATTTGTAAGAGGTAAAACATGGAAGTTTGTATTGTAAAACCGGACCGAATCTTCTTTAAAGAAGAAGCACAAGAGTTACTTCTCCCAACAAACACAGGGTATGTTGGAATTCTTGAAGAACACGCCCCATTAGTAACAGGATTAGACAACGGAGTTCTTGCCATTCGACAAGGAACAACTTGGCGTTTCCTTGCACTTTTAGGTGGTTTTGGTGTAATTAAAGAAAACCGCGTAAACATTCTTTGTCGTGACATTGAAGAAGCATCAGATATTAACTTAGAAGAAGCAGAGCGACTTGCAGCAACAGCAAAAGAAGCTATGACTAAATCAGATTCTAAGAAAGGTTACATTGAGAACCAATTAAAGTTTGATCGTGAAACAGCACGTGTTGCAGCAGCAAAAATGTGGAAAAACTCAGCAGGTGGTGCACCTGTATTTGGAAGCTAATTTTTAAATTATATTTAAAAGACTCTATATAACTAGAGTAAAGTAACCAAAATAATGGAATACAGATTTTACTGTATTCCATTATTAAAATAATAAAATTACATACCCGAATTCTCAGTAGACGCTACTAAATCTACTAAACCATATTCACGCGCTTCACGCGCAGATAAATATTTATCACGGTCTAAGTCATTAGCAATAGTTGATAAACTTTGTCCAGTTAAATCAACATATAATCGCCCAATTAAACGGCGAAGACGTACAATCTCTTCTTTTTCAAGAACAACTTCTGAAGCCTGTCCTTCCATACCACCTTGTGGTTGGTGAATCATAACGCGACAATGTGGGAGAGCAATACGACTTCCACGCTCACCACCAGCAAGGATAAATGATGCCATAGAAGCAGCAAAACCAATCCCAATTGTTGTTACAGAAGCTTGTACATAATTCATAATATCGAACACCGAGAGACCAGCTGTTACAGAACCACCCGGAGAGTTAATATATAAAAATAATGAACGACTTGAATCTTCAGCACTTAAATAAAGCATAATCCCATTTAACTGGTTTGCTAATTCATCATCAAGTCCTGAACCTAAAAATAAAACACGTTCACGATATAAACGGTTATATAAATCCACCCATTGTGGAGTAGCTTCACCTGGTAAACGATAAGCTACTTTTGGTACTCCAATTGGCATAAGAAACTGTACTCCAGTTTATAAATAACAAATTTTTAATTTCTCGACACGAACCATATATAGTGTTGTATATACGGGATGTTGACATGTACTATAGTACCATAAAATAAAACCCAAAACGAACTAAATTTTGTTTAAGATAGACAAATTTAAAAATGTTAGTATAATTAATATATTAAATATATTAGTGAGAACGTTATATGGCAGTTCCAAAGCGACGACAATCAAACGCACAGTCGGGGATGCGCTCAGCAACCTGGAAGCGTAAAGCTCTTGACGCGGCTCGTACTGCACTTTCTTTAGGAAAGTCTTTAACAACGCGTAAATCTAAAGGATTTTACTACCCACCCGCACCAGTTTCAGAAAACTGGGACGATGAAGCACAAGGTTTTGGTTCAAAATCAAACAGTGCAGAATAATTTATATTTGAATAACAGCATCATAACACTGTTATTCAAATATTATTTGAAATAAATAAAAGAGAAGATAGACTCCATTTCTATAAAATGGTAAAGTATGTAACAAAGCAGAAGTGAGATTACATTCAAGCGAAAGCATTTTCCTCGTGAACAGTAACCTTACTCGTAATTAACAAGAAGAAAAACTATGGAAAATTCACTTACTTTAGGATTACTCCATGGGCTCGTGTATGGAATTGTACCGGTTGCTCCATGGTTTGTAGCCCTTAAACGATACCTCTTAGAAGGGAAAGAAAAAGGCCAACTTGCTGTAGCGGGAACAATCGCAGGTCAAGTGACACTTTTAACATTAACATTTTTCGGCTGGAGCCAAGTATTATGGGTATGGTACTATTTTGAACCAGCTTTAATCATTCTTGGAACATTAGCAGTATTACGTTGTGCACTTGATTGTTGGGTAGAACAACCTTCCAGTCTCCAAACAACCCCAGTACCTTTAGTTGATAAAAAAGAAGGTTTTTACTATTTTCTTGTAAATTTTGGATTAATGTTTTGTAACCCAGGACATTTAGAAGGAAGCCAAACACTCCTTAGTTCAATTCCAGGAAATCGTTATTTTTACCTTATTGCATTTACAATTGCCTATACATCAGTTATTTTTATTTTTTGGGCAACAATTGGACATCGTATTTTTGGTAAAGCGTATTCTGGATTTGGTGCACAACAAACATTAAATCGTTACCGTATTCGTCGTGTTGCAGTAGCGATGACTGCGGCAGTTTTTGTACAGTTTTTAAACTGTACACCTGAAGCCTTAGTTATTTATCATTTTGATAGTTTACTTGCATACACACCGTTTGAACAATTAAAACACCACCGTACACGTGGTTATGTTTGGTTAGATTCGGGGACTGGAGAGGGTATTGAGAAACGTCAAAGTGCAAAGTCAACGAATAAATCTGGGATTATGTATGAGCAATGGCCTAGCAGCCAAATTCAAAATCAACCGATGTGGAATACAGAATCACGCTACGAAGAGTGTAACCAAACTCGCGAACGTGAATTACCTAACGTGGATTACAATGAAGAGCTTACTTTCCATGAATTCCGTGGAATTAATCAAGCAACAAACAAAGCCCGTTTAATTCCATTTCATTTATACATGCTTCCAAAATGGGAACAACAAGAAAGTAAAGACTTTTTACTTACATTACGTAAAATTCGTACAGAAATGGATGACAAGCTTATTTCTGAAGGTTCATTACGAGAGCAACGTTTATTCTTACCACATAGCGGCAATTGGGAAAGTGAAGTTGATTATATTACTAATCCGACAGCTATGGAAAAAGCGCTTCAAGAACAAGACCAAACTGGTGTACCATCTTCCGGTCAAGTTGGATTACAAGAAATGCGTGAATTTGTTCGTGGACGTAAATGGTCATTTAATGATTTAAACCTTGGTAATGGGAAATATGTTGAAGCTTCATATGCAAAACTTCATAAACTTCCTGCTGAAGCACGTTTACCGTGGCATTACCCATTCATTAAGACTGCTCCTGAAATGATGGGTGAAAACCTTTCTCCATCGGAACAATTAGAAAAGCGTAATGAACAATTCCAAGCTAATGTGGAATTTCTTGCGAACGACCCAGTTGATTTTTATCAGCCGGATGTGTTTAAACGTATTTGGGAAGCACGTAATTTAGATAAAGTAACGCCACGTCCTAACTCAGAAGCATTTAAACGTCGAGTTGAAGCTCAAAAAGCATTACAAACTAGTCTTTACGCTCCAGCAGTTAGTGAGCGCGTATCGAAATAAAGTTTTGCTGACTGCTGTTTTCCGCTATAATTATTAATAGCGGGATAGAGCAGTCTGGTAGCTTGTAAGGCTCATAATCTTAAGGTCACAGGTTCAAATCCTGTTCCCGCCATAACAATAAAGAGTGGTTGCAAAAATATATTTCTATTTTTGAGGAAAGTCCGAACTCTCAAGAGATGATAAATAACTTAAGAATATTAAGTGCACATGTATTTGTGTGAGGAAAGTGCCACAGAAACTAAACTTTTTTATTATATGTTATAATAAATCAAAGGTGCAATTATAAAATATCTTTGTGAAAAGTATTTTCGGTAGACCCTTATTGAGAGCAAAAGTAAAAATTCGAATTTCATTTCTTTGAATTTAGATCTTGCTAGAAAATTTCAGTAATGAAATTTCCAGATAAATAACCACATAAACAGAATTCGGCTTATTCTTTATTTTTTTCGGGAACCTCTAGACAAATAAGGTTGGGTTTATTATTATATGAGCAAGCGGGTGTAACTCAATGGTAGAGTGCCATCCTTCCAAGTTGGACGTTGCGTGTTCGAATCACGTCACCCGCTTTTTGAGTTTTTATTAAAAAATCTAGACATACTCTCGTATCTTTGATATTGTATAGTTAAGTGTCTGGCGGGCGTAGCCAAGTGGTAAGGCAAAGGACTGTGACTCCTTCACTCGCGGGTTCGATCCCCGTCGTTCGCCCAGAATACATCATTCAGAATTTTATTTATATTATGAAAGTTCGTGCATCAGTAAAAAAAATGTGCTCTAAGTGTCGAGTAATTCGTCGTCATGGAAAAGTAATGGTGATTTGTACTAATCCGAAGCACAAACAGCGTCAAGGATAATGCGTATTATTAAACCTTATTTCAGTTGGTTCTTTTAACTCTGTTAGATTTCTGACAGAGTTAATTTTTTAAACTTCATATTGCATTCTTAAAGTGCTTTGATTTATTATATATACACATAAGGGTCTATAGCTCAGTTGGTAGAGCGCCTCGTTTACACCGAGGATGTCGGCGGTTCGAGTCCGTCTAGGCCCAATTTATTACTTATTCTTTTTTGTGAATTATTTAGAATATGCTATAATTATAATTAGAAAGTCAGTGAAATTAATATTATGTAAAGAGGTAGCTTATGGGATTACCGTGGTACCGTGTACACACTGTAGTATTAAATGACCCGGGTCGTTTAATTGCAGTACACCTTATGCACACAGCATTAGTATCTGGTTGGGCAGGTTCAATGGCGTTATACGAATTAGCAGTATTTGATCCATCAGATCCAGTACTTAACCCAATGTGGCGTCAAGGAATGTTCGTTCTTCCGTTTATGACACGTCTTGGAGTAACAAACTCTTGGGGTGGATGGACAATTAGTGGTGAAAGTACAACTAACCCAGGACTTTGGTCTTACGAGGGAGTTGCTGCTTCACACATCGTTCTTTCTGGACTTCTTTTCCTTGCTGCTATTTGGCACTGGGTATTCTGGGATCTTGAGCTTTTCCGTGACCCACGTACTCAGCAACCGGCATTAGACCTTCCGAAGATTTTTGGAATTCACCTTTTCCTTTCTGGAGTTCTTTGTTTTGGTTTTGGAGCATTCCACGTAACTGGACTTTTTGGTCCTGGTATTTGGGTATCTGACCCGTACGGACTCACAGGAGCAGTAGAACCAGTTGCACCGGCATGGGGAGCTGAAGGATTCGATCCTTACAACCCTGGTGGAATTGCTTCACACCACATTGCAGCAGGAATCGTAGGTATTCTTGCAGGACTTTTCCACTTAAGTGTTCGCCCACCGCAGCGTCTTTATAAGGCATTACGTATGGGTAACGTTGAAACAGTACTCTCAAGTTCAATTGCAGCAGTATTCTGGGCAGCGTTCGTTGTTGGTGGAACTATGTGGTACGGATGTGCTGCAACTCCAATTGAACTCTTCGGGCCAACTCGTTACCAGTGGGATCAAGGTTTCTTCCAGCAAGAAATTGAAAAGCGTGTACAAACTAGCGTAGCTGGTGGTGCATCACTTTCTGATGCATGGTCACGTATTCCTGAGAAGCTTGCTTTCTACGATTACATTGGAAACAACCCAGCTAAGGGTGGACTTTTCCGTTCAGGACCAATGGATAACGGAGATGGTATTGCTGCAGGATGGTTAGGTCACGCAACATTTACAGATAAGAATGGTCGTGAGCTTTTTGTTCGTCGTATGCCAACTTTCTTTGAGACATTCCCAGTAATTCTTATTGATGGTGATGGTGTTGTACGTGCAGACGTACCTTTCCGTCGTGCTGAGTCTAAGTACTCAATTGAGCAAGTAGGAGTAAACGTATCTTTCTACGGTGGTGAACTTGATGGATTAACTTTCACAGACCCAGCTACTGTTAAGAAGTATGCACGTCGTGCACAACTTGGAGAAGTTTTCGAGTTTGACCGTGCAACACTTCAGTCAGATGGTGTATTCCGTTCGAGCCCACGTGCATGGTTTACTTTTGCGCACGTAAGTTTCGCTCTTCTCTTCTTCTTCGGTCACATTTGGCACGGAGCTCGTACAATCTTCCGTGATGTATTCGCTGGTATTGATCCAGACTTAGATGAGCAAGTAGAGTTCGGTGCATTCCAAAAACTTGGTGATGTAACAACTCGTCGTCAAGCTGTTTAATAACTAGGAGTCACATATTATGGAAGCTATTGTTTACACATTTTTACTTGTAGCAACACTCGGAATCATTTTCTTCGCGATTTTCTTCCGTGAGCCACCTCGTATTGCAAAATAACTTTTTTGTAACATTCGTTACTAAATAAGTTTATGGGTGAGAGCAATCTCACCCAAAAAATCAAAATAAATAATATAATTTAAAAATATTTGCCTTATATACTTGTAGATCTTTAACAAAATCTTGTAAAATAGTTATAGTAGAAAAACGCGTTATAAAAAAAAAATGAATTTAATTCGTTTTATTATAATGAAGTATTTAATAAACAATTAGGTTAATAGTATGACTATTGCACTTGGAAAAGTTGATGAAAAGCGTGGTTGGTTTGACAACGTTGACGACTGGCTTAAGCGTGACCGTTTCGTATTTGTAGGATGGTCTGGGATTTTATTATTCCCATGTGCGTACTTCGCACTTGGTGGATGGCTTACTGGAACAACATTCGTAACATCATGGTACACACACGGGTTAGCTAGTTCTTACCTTGAAGGATGTAACTTCCTTACATCAGCAGTATCAACACCATCTAACAGTATGGCACACTCACTTCTTCTCCTTTGGGGACCAGAAGCACAAGGTGACTTCACTCGTTGGTGTCAACTCGGTGGATTATGGACATTCGTAGCACTTCACGGTGCATTCGGATTAATCGGTTTCATGCTTCGTCAGTTTGAAATTGCACGTGCTGTACAGATTCGTCCGTACAACGCAATTGCTTTCTCTGCACCGATTGCTGTTTTCGTATCAGTATTCCTTATTTACCCACTTGGACAATCTGGTTGGTTCTTCGCTCCTTCATTTGGAGTAGCTGGAATTTTCCGTTTCATCCTTTTCTTCCAAGGTTTCCACAACTGGACTCTTAACCCATTCCACATGATGGGTGTAGCTGGTGTTCTTGGAGCTGCACTTCTTTGTGCAATTCACGGAGCTACTGTTGAGAACACACTTTTCGAAGATGGTGATGGTTCAAACACATTCCGTGCTTTCAACCCTACACAAGCTGAAGAGACATACTCAATGGTTACTGCTAACCGTTTCTGGTCTCAAATTTTTGGAGTAGCTTTCTCTAACAAGCGTTGGCTTCACTTCTTCATGCTTTTCGTACCAGTTACTGGATTATGGATGTCTGCACTTGGTGTAGTTGGTTTAGCGCTTAACCTCCGTGCATACGACTTCGTATCACAAGAGATTCGCGCAGCAGAAGATCCTGAGTTCGAAACATTCTACACGAAGAACATCCTTCTTAACGAAGGTATCCGTGCATGGATGGCAGCTCAAGATCAGCCTCATGAAAACCTTGTATTCCCTGAGGAGGTACTTCCACGTGGAAACGCTCTTTAATTCAACTCTCGTAGTAGGTGGACGAGACCAGGAATCTACTGGTTTCGCATGGTGGGCTGGAAATGCTCGTCTTATTAACCTTTCTGGTAAACTTCTTGGTGCACACGTTGCACACGCAGGTCTTATTGTATTCTGGGCTGGAGCTATGAACCTTTTCGAGGTTGCTCACTTCGTGCCTGAGAAGCCAATGTATGAGCAAGGTTTAATCCTTCTCCCACACTTAGCAACTCTTGGTTACGGTGTTGGACCTGGTGGTGAGGTTCTTGATACATTCCCATACTTTGTATCTGGAGTACTTCACCTTATTTCTTCTGCAGTTTTAGGTTTTGGTGGTGTTTACCACTCAATTATTGGGCCTGAAACTCTTGAAGAGTCATACCCATTCTTCGGGTACCTCTGGAAAGACAAGAACAAAATGACGACAATTTTAGGAATTCACCTTGTAATTCTTGGACTTGGTTGTTGGCTTCTTGTTTGGAAAGCTATGTACTTTGGTGGAATTTACGATACATGGGCACCAGGTGGTGGTGATGTACGTGTAATTAACTACCCAACTTACGACCCATCTGTTATCTTTGGATATTTACTTAAGTCACCATTCGGTGGTGACGGTTGGATTATGTCAGTTGATAACATGGAAGATGTAATTGGTGGTCACATTTGGATTGGAACTACTTTAATTATTGGTGGTTTCTTCCACATTTTCACTAAGCCATTCGCATGGGCACGTCGTGCTTTCGTATGGTCAGGTGAGGCTTACCTCTCTTACAGTCTTGCTGCTGTATCGACAATGGCGTTTATTGCGTCTGTTTTCGTATGGTTTAACAACACTGTTTACCCGTCTGAGTTCTTTGGACCAACTGGACCAGAAGCTTCACAAGCGCAAGCATTTACTTTCCTTGTTCGTGACCAGCGTTTAGGAGCAAACATTGCTTCTGCACAAGGTCCAACTGGACTTGGTAAGTACCTTATGCGTTCACCTACTGGAGAGATTATTTTCGGTGGTGAGACAATGCGTTTCTGGGACATGCGTGCTCCATGGGTAGAGCCACTTCGTGGACCAAACGGGCTTGATTTATCTAAGCTTAAGAACGACATTCAGCCTTGGCAAGAGCGTCGTTCAGCTGAGTACATGACTCACGCACCGTTAGGATCGCTTAACTCTGTAGGTGGAGTAGCAACTGAGATTAACTCAACAAACTACGTAAACCCACGTAGTTGGCTTTCTACATCACACTACGTTTTAGGTTTCTTCTTCTTCGTAGGACACCTTTGGCACGCTGGTCGTGCTCGTGCTGCTGCTGCTGGATTCGAGAAAGGAATTGATCGTGATACAGAGCCAGTACTTTCAATGCGTCCACTTGACTAATTTATTTAATTAGTTGTGAGTTGATTCATTAAATTTGATCCCATTTATTTTTGATAAATGGGATCAAATAATAATAATAATGTAAAAATAAAGTATTATACATCTTTATTATTTTTTGCTAGTATGTTTATAAGGACGTGTAGCTTAGTTGGATAGAGTATGTGGCTACGAACTACAGGGTCGGGGGTTCGAATCCCTCCTCGTCCGATCTTAAATTTTTATGGTATCCCAGCGAATGATGATTCATCACGTTCGGTAGCATTTATTCTTGAACAGCTTATTGCATAAGCTTTACTCGAATAAGATAAGGTTCTAGATCTAATTACGGTCTAGAATCTTATCTTTAATCAAAAATAATAAAAAAATCAAAATTTTACTTGAAAAACAAGAGGTTATCCAAAGTTACAAAGGTTACTATTAATGGAACTTAGTATATTGCTCAATTTATTTTTTATATTTTTAAGATAATTAAAGAATAGTAACCTTATATTTCTTTTTTAGGGGGGTCCGTTTGAAAAATTTGTTTTTTTATTAGTTCCATTTTTCGAATAGAAAGAGGCAGACATCCTAAACCCATTTAGTTGGCTTGTATACTGTATTTCAGAAACATTCAATTTGAATGGGATTCATAAACACATCATGGAGAGTTTGATCCTGGCTCAGAAGGAACGCTGGCAGCGTGCATAACACATGCAAGTCGAACGGTAGTATATCTTCGGATATATGAGAGTGGCGAACGGGTGAGTAACACGTAAGAATCTACCTTTGGGACGGGGATAACTTCTGGAAACGGATGCTAATACCCGATACGCTGTGGAGTGAAAGAATTTCGCCCAAAGATGATCTTGCGTCTGATTAGCTAGTTGGTAGGGTAATGGCTTACCAAGGCGACGATCAGTAGCTGGTCTGAGAGGATGGACAGCCACATTGGAACTGAGACACGGTCCAAACTCCTACGGGAGGCAGCAGTGGGGAATTTTCCGCAATGGACGAAAGTCTGACGGAGCGACGCTGCGTGAAGGATGACGGCCTGCGGGTTGTAAACTTCTTTTCTCGAAGAAGAATAAATGACGGTATTCGAGGAATAAGCATCGGCTAACTCTGTGCCAGCAGCCGCGGTAAGA
>Ga0181597_10000574_pt1 | contig 40374 bp, 30 predicted proteins | sample 041ome_5_FD_148647 | JGI IMG/M metagenome (GOLD analysis project Ga0181597, IMG submission 148647) | Coastal salt marsh microbial communities from the Groves Creek Marsh, Skidaway Island, Georgia - 041403US metaG (spades assembly) | ecosystem: Environmental > Aquatic > Marine > Intertidal zone... | reverse complement strand
AGCTATTCTTGCCGGCGTCGCCTGGTGTGTTGCCAGCGAAGGTTTTGCCGGCGCGCTGCAAACCGCCGTGATCTGCATCATTTCGGGTTTGCTGGCGATGAATTTCTTTGAGCCGATGGCTGGCGCATTGTCGGGGATGTTGCCCGCAGCGTACAACGCCTGGGCCGATGCGATTTCGTTGTTGGGGCTGTATGCAATTCTCGTCACATTGATGAGACTCGGCGTCGAGAAAGTTGCTCCCGGTTTTCCCGATACCAAAAAGCCTTTGTACGAAGGCGGACGCTGGTTTGGTGCTGTTCTTTCCGGGTACGTCACAATGGCGTTTATTCTCACCGCGTTTCATACGGCTCCCGTGCCGAGAGAATTCATGGGCTTCAAACCGGAGCGAAACAATCTGTTTGAAGTAGCAGCTCCCGATCGACAATGGCTCGGGTTTACTCAATATGTTTCTGAAAAGTCGTTGAGCAAATGGGGAAACCCGAATATCTTTGATGGTCCACAAATGACGGTCGGTAATGCCAGCAATCAAATCTGGTCGTCGTTCCCGATTCGGTATGCGACTCGTCGGGAAAATCTGGCGGCGTCCAACTCAGCCGCTCCTCCACCGATTACCGACAATCCGGCGGCCCGCCCAAGTTCTAACGGCGGCCGCGCCCCGGCCCCGAGTGGGTTTTAGGGTTGGGTGATTTGGCAGGTTGAGTGACGTGTTTACGGCATGCTGATGGTGAGGCAACTCAGTACCTTTTACTATCGTACTGATGATAATGAATGCTATGAGCCACTGCATTTGAAATAGCCCGAGTCACAGCGGCATACTCATCAATGATCAAATTGGAAACATGCGTCTGAACGGTCTCACCATTCCTGAGTGTAAAGACAAAGATCAGGCTGGTTCCGTCAAATACATTTTCATCGATCATGCTTTCCGTATAGATTTTATCGATGCGATTTATTTCGGTCCAAATGCCGGACTCTTTACTGATGGGAACACTCTCAATAATTTCATCCGGGAGTTCCTTATCATAAACTGTCACTGAATCCGCACTCACCTCATAAACATCAGTCTGGTTGAGTTCCCAGTCGGAGTCTTCGATTTTGAGGTGCAAGATGTCTTCAGGCTGCACTTCGATATGCTCAGCCTCCTGACATCCGGCAAGCAGAAGTACAGCCAACACAGGGGCTAAATGTCTCATGACGTATGACTAATGTTTGTACGGACAGGACGTAGGGCAGGCTCCCGCCTGCCGATTCCTCGGCCAGTCAAACATGATTTTCACTCGAATACAGATCGACGATGGAGTGTCGTTTTCTTATGTGCTAAGTGGATTCAAAAGAATGGAGGAAGGCAGGCGGGAGCCTGCCCTACTTTGCTCGACAAGTTGATGGTTAGGCAACTCATTATGTAGGGCTGGAGCCTGCTCCAATGTATTGCGTTCTTTCTACTCGATCACAGAATCTCGCTCTGGGTCAGTGAATGGAAAGACGCCGCTCTCTTTGAGTTTTGCGATCATGGAACTAGGACCATTTTTTTGGCATTCTGCGAATTCAGATTTCGTGATGCCGATACAAAGCAGGATGCCGGCATCGGCTTCGTTGACGGTGAGTTCTTGATAGGAGACAAATAACAAAGAAGAGATCGTGGAATTCTCTGGCATTGCCGGGGCGATGTCCATTGTTTCGCCGGATTTCAATGCCCTCTGGAATGTATAAGGAGCAAGGCGGGACAAGAGCGAAGGTGCCCACTCGTTTTCTTCGCGAAAGCACATCATCAGCTCGTATTCGCCGAGGTCCGTCTGTTTCTGGCTGCCATCACCAATGAGTCCCGCGGTGACGTAGGCCACTCCGTCAACGTGGTTCTTGAAGATGAGGACATCTGCATCGCCGCCGAGATAGATCGGCACTGGCGCCGTGACGATCGTGTCTTCCGACTTGCCCAATACTTGTTCAAAGGCGGCAAGCCGAGCATCCCATGTCTTTTGCCATTCATCGTCGGAAGTGTCTTCGCTCATCGGATTCAGTGTGTCCTGTTTGTCGGTCGGAACGGTTTGCTGTGTCTGTTCAGGAGGAGCGATTTGCTGCTCCTGTTCGGGGAGTTCACTGTCGTTGCACCCGGCCATCGAGAGGACAACCAAAAGAACGAGTGGTGGGTGGAAATAACTCAACGAGCTGTCTTTCTAAGCGAACGGTATTTCGGTTGTCAAAAGCGCAAAACGTAACGGCGTTTTCGCAAGGATGTCGGGATCAGTAAACTCTGACCTGTCATAGTGTATAGAGGTCTGTGGGGGATCGCCAGAAGATTTTCGAGCGAGGTGGTTCTCGCCGGGAGCACCCTTTGGTTCAACATCCCCCCTTGCTGTCTCTTGTCAAATCACTTCTGAAGTCGCTTCGTGGTGCTGTTGGTGAGGTGGTGTCGTCATGGGATGCGGAGGTTTGTAAAGGTGGGGAGCTGAATTGGAGGGAGAATCAGGAATGAACTTTCGTCACCATTTTCTTTTGGTATGACCTCCTCTTGACGTATCCCAGTACCAGACCCAAAATTTGTTCATACGTACACGTTACGCTGTGCCCAACTCTTGTAAAATCTACAATCTGCAACCTAGTGTCGAGTTCACATTGTGGGATTTTGGGAACCTTGACCGACAGTTTCGTGTCTAAAACAAGTCCACAAAATCAATAAAGTCTGAGGTAGTTTTTCGCATTCTTGAGCCTGCCCCGGGAATTGTATGGAAATTTGCTGTTGATTCTTCGATATTCTAAGATGATTTCGTGGAGTTAGGTTAGAAGGATTTCACTTTCCATAAGTCCTTACGGGCCTATCTAACTTGCTTTACTTTCAGAGTTTGCGAGACAATACTTGCCCAAAGACACAAGAAGTGTCTATTTACACAATTCCGTTTGTGGACTATGACACGACGCTTCTGAAAACGATGGCGTCTTTTTGTCACCTGATTCGCGACGCGGCAGTCAAATATCACCACAAGAGGTTACCATGTCATTCGTTGCAGACCTTTCATCAAGCAATAGGATGCAGTCGATCACTTTGTTGATGCATGACATCATCTTTGACTCTGCTCATGAGAACTACGAAAGAAAGATCAAGCAAGCACTTTCGAACTGTCGACTTGTTGGAGAGATCTGGCGTACAACGGCACGTGAGCTAGTTGAAGCGATAGATCGAGCTGGAGATGATGTACCAATTGCAACAGAGCTTGTAGAGGTGAGATCTCACTTGGAGCCGCGTCTGGACCGCAGCATCGATGATCTTAGCTTTACAATCAAAACCGCGACCGATCACGTCCCAGCACGATTGGATTATTCTGAGCAACTCCATGATGCGTTACTCACTGAGCATGAGCTTCTGAACCTCAAAAAATGGTTTGAGTCTTGGCCTAGCCAGCGGACGGATCAGCCTGACAATGCTCTCGAAGCGGGCAATCCACTAAACGAAGAAGACATCCTCAAAGCATTTGCATAGATCGAGATATCGTGGAGTTTACGGCCACTGAAAACATTATCGGTGCGATTGTCGCTAAGTTCAAAAAGCAGGATCTGTCGGGCGAAGACTTTCTGGCGTATAAAAAGACAGCCGAGAAAGTGGTTAGCGAGACGCCGAGTAGGCTCAAAGAAGTTCAACGCAGGACCAGAGGGCGATTCCTGCAAAATGCTGTTGAGTACGAGGTCTCAATTACACATAAGGTAAACGACAGTGTAAAGTATAGTGTCATTTGGGAGCTTGAGTCATCCGATGAAAGCGATCTGTATTATATCTTGGACTGTTCCCCGATAAGATTGCCTCCAATTTTGGCAAAAAATCCAGTCGGCCAATAATCATCGTCCACGCGGTGATTTTTTCATGAATACTATGAATTCTTGCCCCCCTCTCTCTAATCATACCTGACTAACTCACTCCATTCACATCAGCCAATCCGTCCCTCGGCCCGAAGTGGTTTCCAGAAAAGCGTTTAGCGCAAGAAAAAAGCCGCCCGCATTGGTTGCAGGAGGCTTTGAAAATGAATTGCCCGACAAGGACTCGAACCTTGAATGCTTGGACCAAAACCAAGTGTGTTGCCATTACACCATCGGGCAATACCTGCTGAGGCTGAGCGCTGCACTCTGCAAGTCAGATTATCTTAGAAAATCTGTCTCACTCTGGCAACCCGGAGAAGCCCCCATCTGGAAGAGCCCGTAAAACCGGCCAGACTCTCATTTTGCAGACATAAACCACCGCTTAATGGTTCGCGACCGCTCCGGAAAGCCGTTACAATTTTTGCGGTCTCCTGACCTTCCAGAAAACTGCGTCATTTTTTGAAAACAAGAGCGCTATGAAAGCTGTTGCCGTCAAACCGGGTACACCCAATTCCGTGCATTTGCGAGAAATCCCTGAACCAAACCTCAGCGACGTTCCCAACGGTCGTGGCGTGAAGGTCAAGGTTTTGAAGGTCGGCGTGGACGCGACCGACCGCGAAATCAACGAAGCGCTCTACGGAAATCCCCCCGAGGGGGATGATTATCTGGTCATTGGACACGAATGTTTCGGCATTGTGGAAGAGGTCGGCGAGAATGTGACCCATGTCGTGCCGGGGGATTATGTCACCTGCACGGTTCGCCGTCCCGGTGGATCAATTTACGACAACATCGGTCGTTCGGATATCACGAGTGAAGAAGTCTACTTCGAGCGGGGGATCAACCTTCTGCACGGTTTCATGACTGAATACTTCGTCGATGATGCGGAGTTCATCGTCAAGATGCCTTTGAAGCTGAAACATCTGCATGTCCTGGCTGAACCGATGAGCTGTGCCGCGAAAGCCGTGCAACAGGCTTATGATGCTCAGCGTCGGTTACAAGTCTGGGAACCGAAGCTGGCGTTCGTGATGGGCGCTGGTCAGATTGGTCTTCTCGCCACTTTGATTCTCAAATTGCGTGGGTTGGAAGTCTACACGATGGCTCGCTCACCGGGACCACACCTCAAACAAGAGATCGTCGATTCGCTCGGTGCGAAGTTTATCAGCACCTCGGAAACAACTCCTCAGGAACTCATTGAAAAGCTGGGACGCCGACCCGATCTGATCGTGGAATGTACGGGCAGCAGCAAGATCGCTTTCCAGTCGATGGAACTGATCGGACACAACGGTGCCGTCGTGTGGACGAGTATCACGGGTGCCGACAACACCGTCGAAATTCCCGCTGATGCAATCAACTTGCATTGGGTTCTCGGCAATAAACTTCTGGTCGGTTCGGTGAACGCCAACTTCCGTCATTTTGAATTGGGGATTCAAGATCTCGCACTGGGCGAATTGACCTATCCCGGCGTGTTGGAAAAGATTCTCACCAATCCCGTTGAAGGTCTCGATAACTACGAAGAAATGATGCGGCTACTGGTGGAAGAAAAAGACGCTTTGAAAGTCTTCATCAACGTGGCTGAGGGGTAATGTTATACTCGGTTGAGTTCTCCGGTCATTTTCCAACATTCACCTCCGGCCCCGCTGCTGTTTGACCATTCAAAAAGACTGACCATTCTTTCCGCAAGCGATCAATGTCGCCGGTGGCCGTTAATGTCTCCGCTCCGCTGAGAGCAATTTGTAACGGGATATCGAACTTTTCCAACAGGCCAAAGCAAAACAGTTCGGGCATCTGATTCACGGCAAGGTCTCTTTCGATCACCTGCTTCAACGTGGCAAACGTGTTGTGCAGCTCGAGATGATTGGCGGTTGTCGGCTGACAGGCTGAGGCAATCAGCGTCATCAGCGATGTCCTCGGTCCATACGCGGCGATTGTCAGATTTCGAGTCGGAAGAGTTCCGCCTGTCCAGTCGGCAATGGCAGAGATTTGAGACGCCTGCAAACCCAAATTTCGTTCTCCAATGGTGGCCACTAATAAGCCGTACAAGAAATCGCGTTTGGAGATTTTGGATTCACCCAGATAAAACGGATCGATGGCCAACACACGTTGACCTTTCTCGATCGTTGTTGCGACAATTTCTGAGAGTGTTCCGCGTCCATCATCGGCGACGAACATCACACATTCAGTCGGCTTGCTGTCGGGAATAAACTCTGTTGCCGGCACGGTCCATAATCCTCCCACTCTCAACCACCAGTGTTTGATCGTCATGCCGTCAATCTGTTCTTCTTTTTCCAGCAACGCATGGACATCGTAATCGTGAAAACTGACCGTCTCGCGGAGTTCCTGCCGATGCTGAACGAGCCACGAGCGGGGAGCTTCTCCCGGTGGGAGTGGGTAATCTTGGATCTTGTTTGTGAGTGATACTGCCAGTTGATGAAAGTCCGAGTTCTCTTCGGGAAGAGCGATCTTCAGTTTTTCGGCTAGCATGACTTCGTCGGCACATTCGATTTCTGACGCCGAATAATCGGCATTGAAATTCGAAGACGTAAGCGGCGTGAGAGTGAGCAACTCTGACAAAGTGACCTCACCATCTGCGGTGGGAATTGATGTTTCGGCGAAAGTTTCCGGTGTCTGTCCATCAAAATGTCGACTGACCAGAATGACCAGATCGGGACGTTTGAGTTCGGGAGCCTGCTCTTTCATCAGACGACGCACATCGGCAAACAATCCACTTGTCGATTCGACATATGGAAGTGCTTTTTGACCTAACAGTCTCATCAATTGGGCTTGAGTGATCTCGTGAGTCTCCATCCCCTTCGCATTGAAGTGAGCAACCACCGGTTGAAGACCGCCGAAGAAATGATCGCCGATCATTTTGTAAAGCTGTTCGCGGTTATCTCGTTCAAAGTTATGACTGCCCGGATCATGATTGACGTGTGTTCTCAACCACGCATTTTTGTGATACAGATCAAACAGTGGTGAAGCTGCCTGAACCAGGGGAGGTTGAGCGTGCTCGGCTTTGAAACAACACGCATCTTCGGAGTTGTTGGTGAGTAACGTGGCATGAGGGGCTCTCATGGCTGTCAGCAAACTGTAGTCGGCGACGGTGGCGAGATCGGAAGGTGTCTGCTCGGAATCTCCCAGGTCTGACTGAAATCGTGCGCGGGTTTTGAAACTCGAATACCCGGCGACCGGGTTTGACAAAGTCACTCGATCATCGATCCCGCTGATGAAAATGGTTTGCCAACCCCCTCCCGAAAGTCCCGCTACTCCCACTCGCTTAGGGTCGGCGTGCGGTTGTTGCAACAGGATATCGAGAGCCCGTTTCTGAGAGAGATAATGGACTGCAATGCCGCCTGTGCCGCAAAGATCCAACTGATTCATTTTATAGTGATTAAAGCCCGGCGTGTTGAGTTGCCCCATGCCGACCCATTCAAGGTTCATTGAGATGATGCCCCGCTTGGCCTGATTGATGCAGCGTGTTTGTTTGTAATCAGCCGCCATTCCGTTGCGGTCGTGACCGTTCACATTCAAAAAGACGGGAACTTTTCCGGAGAGATTTTTCGGTTCGTACAACAGTGCGGGAATCCACAAGCCGGGGACTGCTTCAAACCTCAGTTTTCGAATTCGGTATTCTTTCATATCAATGATGCCGACCTCCTCAAAAGTTGTCGGCTGCTGAGCCCATTCCATTGCGGCTCCACGCAAGACGACCTCACTCAGCAATCGATTGCGGGTTTGTTGTGCGAACAGTTCCCACTCGGGAACCGATTGAATTTCGGGAACAGGCAAGACCCGACGCTCGGTGAATTCCTGGACTTCCTTGAGAGGCAACTCGGGATCGATCAAGCGGCGTTCGAGCGCCGTCTGGATGGGATCATCGGGCTGAACCACTTCGGGTTCTGCGGTCGATTGTGCCAACAGCACACCCGCTGGAACGAACAGCAGCGTCAGAAAACAATACAAAGAGGTACGCGGGATTGTCATTTTTATCTTTCGCGGGAAACCAACCAGAACGAGTGAACCATCTATCAGCGAGCCTTGATATGATCGTAAGCGAACGGCGAGACGGCTGAAAGAGGCTGTCTGGTTTTTCCTCCCTTGCGAACGGGAATCGGGGTGACTACTTTGAAACGTAGAGGGAACTTCGTTGCCTTCCATTTCCAATCACATATCGGCGGCTGTTATCAGCAAGGAGAATCATCATGGTCAAAACTGCATCAACAATGCTCGAACTGGGAACCTCTGCTCCCGACTTTTCTTTGCCCAACGTGGATGGTAACACCGTTTCGCTCGCTGACTTCAAAGATAGCAAAGCTTTACTGGTCGCTTTTGTCTGCAATCACTGCCCGTTTGTCATTCATCTCCGGGAAGAGTTTGTGAAATTCGCAAAGGAGTATCAGGCGAAGGGGGTTGCCGTCGTTGCCATCAGTTCCAACGATGTCGAAAACTACCCGCAAGACAGCCCGGAAAAAATGAAGGAAGAAGCCGCCGAGCAAGGCTTCACCTATCCTTATCTGTATGATGCCGACCAGTCGGTGGCTCAAGTTTACAAAGCCGCCTGCACGCCCGACCTTTACCTGTTTGACGGCGATCAGAAATTGGTCTACCGCGGACAGTTTGACAGTTCGCGTCCCGGTAATGGAATCCCCGTGACGGGAGAAGATTTGCGAGCAGCATGCGATGCAGTGCTGGCGGGAGACGCGATTCCCGAACCACAAAAACCGAGCATCGGCTGTAACATCAAATGGATCGCCGGTCAGGAACCTGCTTACTTCACCGGCCAATCGGCAGAGTGAAATTCGGTGGTGCGTGGATCTTCCCGGTTAAGTCAAAATGTCCTCGGAGAACCATGCCGCCAAACCGCCTCCGATCAACACCGGAATCCAGACGGCGAAGTCGGGAGTCACCATTTTGGCCGAGGCGAAGAAATTCGCCAGTTGTTGAATCATCAGCATGCCCACGAGAACGCCTGATGCGATGGCCATGCTGGTGATCAGACTGCGGCTTTCTTTCCGTAACACAAACGGGATGAGCAACATCACGGCAACCATATTCTGGATGGGGCGTGCCAGGCGATTGTGAAGAAATAATATCTGCCGACTGATCGACGCATGACTGAGAGCGGGGCTATTCACGCGTGCGATGAGTTCCGGCGTGGTGTCGTAAAGATAGTTTCCCCCTTTGCTGAAAATTTGGTGGAACGTCACTTTTGTGGCGATGAAAATATCTTCGCTCTCTTTTAAGCGGAAGACGTTCTGTTTGCCGAGTTCGGTCAGTTTGAGGGTTTCGAGTTTGGGAGTGACATTTTTGAGTAGCCAGCCGGAAGGATGCTGATTGGATTCGGGATAATAGGTCGCGTTGGGACTGGAGAGTGTCGTCAGCTCATCCACAAGAAAAGGAGCCGTCAAAATGAAACGAGCATTCTTGATCGCTCGTTTATAGGCGAACATACTTTGGCCATCAATATTGATGTGCAATTCATAATCTTGAACCGGCTCGATCTGCTTCCCTTCAGAGAGCCCTCCCCCGCGAGAAGTTTGCAATAACAGCGAGACCTTCGGCAACACCAATTCGGTGTTCATTATCATCAACAGATTGGCAATCAGAACTCCCAGCAACAACGGTCTCGACAGTCGGTAGGCGGGAATGCCAGCAGCCAGAATGGGCTGCAGCTCTTTTTGATAAAGGACTAACGCCAATACAATAATCACTGTGACGACACTCAAAATCGAACCGACCATGTCAAAGAAACTGCTGGCCCGATATCCGTACTCCTTCGCGAACACGAGAAGGTTCTCGGTCGTCGACTGCGCATCATTGAAGTATTCGTCAGCATTCGTGAAGCCGTCGATGACCACGAAGAGGCCGTACGTGCTCACGAACATGATGAGAAACGTCGAAATATATCGCCGCAGCAGATATCGGTCAAAAGTATTAAGCACGCCAGACGCTTCCTTGCGAACTGATTCAAACAGATGAGGTCGCGAATTACAGGAAAAAAACGCTCAAACGTCAACCCGGGAACTCCCCTCCCCGATTTCGCTGTGGACCCAATTTCACAGAAAACATAGACTCCCTGCATCATTTGTCGCTTAAAAGCGGCTACTCAGACGAAAAGCCCAATCCCCATAGTGACCTCGTCTATCGAGAGAAAATCTCTCTGACGACCATCCACCCGACTGGATTCTTTTACAATCCCGGACTTTCAAGATGACTCAATCTCACAACACAGATCGTGCAATCAAAGCTCGCCCCCCTTATTTACGCGCGTTGGGTGCTGCTGATCCTCCCGAACAAATTGAAGTGGGAGCTGAAATCTTTCATCGTATCGAGATCTACAAACACGACTCCTGGGCGGCGACCGCGCTTTATCAATCAGCAAGCCGGAAAGTGGTCTGCAAGTTTAATCGTCGTCAAAGACTATTCGTGATTCCCATGTCCTGGCTGGGACGAAGATTGGCAAAACGGGAATCTCGTTTCCTCGACGCTTTATCAGATCTTGAAAATGTTCCCAATCCCGTAGGACCTGTTTCCGTCGAGGGAAAAATCCTTGCGAATGCGGCTGCGCACGATTACGTCGAAGGCCGACCCGTGGGAGATGAAGAACGTGTCAACGATGATTTCTTTCCCAAACTGGAACAGACATTGGCCGTTCTCCACGAGCGGGGCATTGCTTATATCGATTTGCACAAAAGCGAAAACATTCTGGTCGGCTTAGACGGTTCGCCTCATCTGATTGATTTTCAGGCGTCCTATATGCGTCCCAAAAGTCGTGTTCTGGCACGTCTCACTCGTCGCCTGGAACGAATGCTTCAGGAACTTGACTCTTACCATTTGAAAAAGCATCTGACACTCAAACGACCCGATATTGCCGGTTATACATGGGACGAATTCAATCAGCGAAACGAACGACCAGAGTGGATAAAATTACACCGCAAGTTAGCAACGCCGTTTCGGATGTTTCGTCGCAAGCTGTTGGTATTGTTGGGAGTTCGTAAGAATCAAGGTTTCGTAGACAGCGAACATTTCCCCGAAGCGGCGGTTCGACTCAGGCATGTCAGTTCCGACGCGGTCTCTAAAGCTCGCAAGGCCGCTTGAACCAATAAAAAAAGTTCGGCAGATTCTTCTGAAATTTTTCAGACCCGGGTTGTGCAACCAAATTGGCCACGCTATCAATGAGGGCGTCTGCCAACGACAGTTCAAAAGGATTTTGAACTGGGGAGACTGTAACGAAGTTTCAATTCATTCGTTTCAGCAGAATAAGGAGCTCAAGGATGAGCCGTCTGAAACTCTATTGGCCCGAAAACGACCGGGCTGAATCAACCACTTACTCCTCGCGATTCTCCGAAGATGCTTCTTTGGACGAAATGGTGATCCCGATCCGAAAGTTTCGTGCGGATCACGGCGGCTCGCCCGCAACCGGCAGTTCGATGATGTCTGTCCTGGTTCGAGCACAGGTGATTCGCGAAAACTGCGAATGTCCAAGTTGTGGTCATCCCGTCGTGGAACCTGTCGAACTGAACGACGGTTCTCCCAGCAAAAACGGTCTCCCTATTCCGGGAACCGCCACGCTCGTCGGTTTCCACTGCTGTGGATGCGAACGGGAATGGTCAGTCTGAGAGATCCTGAGACCGATAAAGATTCTCAAGTGAGTGGGCAGTCATCTCATTGATTCTGTGGCACCTTTCCCGAATGATGGGAGGGTGGCGGTGCTGGCGTTCTATCAGCAATCCAGATTATTCAATGAGATCATCTATGCACACATTACTCACAAATATTGCGCGAGCCGTTCGTCGAACAGTCCTCGCGACCGGACTGTTCTTACTGTTCTGCGGCTGCTCCTCCACTGCTTCTGCATTTGAGTCGTCCGACCAGAAAAATTCGCAGCCGAACATCATCATCGTCCTCGCAGATGATTTGGGGTATTCGGATCTCGGTTGTTACGGCGGAGAAATCGACACACCCAATATCGACTCTCTGGCAGCGGGCGGCGTGAAGTTCACGCAGCTCTATAACTCGGCACGTTGCTGCCCTTCCCGCGCGTCCTTAATGACGGGACTCTATCCGTCTCAAGCCGGGATCGGAGACTTCACAACAAACAATCCCAGCCCGACACGTGGACCGGGGTATCTGGGACGACTGAACGATCAATGTGTGACCATCGCCGAGGCTCTCAAGCCGGCAGGATATGGATGCTATTACGTCGGCAAATGGCACATGCATACGCAAACCGGTCCGATCAAACGTGGCTTTGATGAATTCTACGGCTACACCCAAGATCATTCTCACGATCAATACGACAAAGACTATTACATTCGTCTGCCGGAAGGTCGCAAGAAAGAAATTGATCCCCCCGCTAAAGACTATTACGCGACTGATGTGTTCAATGAATATGCGATCGAGTTCATTAAACAGGGACAAAAGACAGACAAACCCTGGTTTCTGTTTCTCGGTCATTCATCGCCCCACTTTCCGGTGCAGGCACCGGCGGAACGTGCCGACAAATATTTTGAAACGTACATGCGCGGCTGGGATGTGTTGCGAGAGGAACGGTACAACCGCCTGAGGAAGAACGGCTTGGTCCAAGGTTCACAGTGGACACTCTCGCCTCGTTCATTGGTTCCCGTTGATCGCGACGACATTGCCAACGGATTTTCTGGACAACCCAACCCCGCTTGGGACTCTCTCGATCTTGACCGTCAACGAGACCTTGCACGCCGCATGGCGGTGTTCGCCGCGATGGTAGAAGGGGTCGATGTCGGTGTCGGTCAAATCATCGAACATCTGAAATCGACCGAAGATTTTGAGAACACATTGATCCTGTTCCTCAGCGATAACGGTGCCTGTTATGAATGGGGACCATTCGGATTTGACGGACGATCTCGCGTCGGCACAACGACATTACGAACGGGAGACGACCTGCGCAAGACCGGTGGACACGACACTCATCAATCGTACGGCAGCGCCTGGGCCAATCTCGGCAACACGCCTCTCCGGTTGTACAAACACTTCACTCACGAAGGGGGTATCAGTACGCCGTTCATCGCTCACTGGCCGACAGGCATCCCTCCTTCCGAAGAATGGGTTCGTCAACCCGCACATGTGATGGACATCATGCCGACAATACTCGATGCCGCCGGAGCCAAATATCCCCAGAAACTGGGAGGGAAAATTAGACCAGCTTTGGAAGGAACCAGTTTACTACCGGCCATGAAGGGACAACGTCTGGAAGATCGTTCGATTGGTTTCGATCATCAGGGAGCCCGCGCGCTTCGCAAAGGGGACTGGAAAATTGTCTGGTCAAAACGGATACCTCACGAAATCGAATGGGAACTGTACGACCTTTCCAGCGACCGTTGCGAAATGAACGACCTCGCCAAAAAGTATCCCAAACGTGTCGAACAAATGGCCCAGGAATGGGAAACATGGGCGCGGCGGGTGAATGTGATCTATGAAGGTCCACCCGCAAAACCGGAGTCTGCTCAAGAGTCGCCCAATATTGCCAATCGTGCTCTGAAGATTTCTGCTCAGGTAAAGACCAAAGACCAGTCAGGAGTCATTGTTGCCCAGGGAGGCAAACAGCACGGCTACGCCATTCACCTCATCGAAGGCAAGCTGGCGTTTGATGTGCGTGTGAATGGAAAGGTGACGCGCATTATTTCTCAGCAACCAGTTCCGCAGGAGTTTATGGTCCATGCCGAGTTGACCACAGGCGAGATGAAGCTGATGTTGAATGGCAACATTGTCGCGCAGAGAACATCCCCCGGCTTCATTCCCACTCAACCCCAGGATGGTTTGAGTGTGGGACAGGATGATCAAACCGCCGCCGGCGATTATGATGCTCCCAATCCTCTGGACGGCAAAGTGACCGAAGTCAAAGTTCAACCGGGTAAAGTGATCCAACCGTAAGTTTCAATCTGAAACCGAACGATCTGCGTTGAATGGCTGAGGCAATCTGCGAATCGATTTGAGCCGCCAGCGAGCAAGTGATGCCGCCGAGCGAATAGCGAGGAATCAGGCATCACACGCTAGCAAATCGCATCTCCCTGATCTGACCGGGCCTCGGAATAGAACACGGAAGACGCGGAACAAAGGGAGACGCCACGGATTTATTCAGGTGCTCCCATCGAGAACCACCGTAATCGGCTTTGTGTCCATCGCGGAGAATTCTTGACATCCACTTCTTAAGAGACACACGCTCGCAGGCGACCGCAACAATGTGACACATTGTCCGTGGTCGATTTGTCTACACCGTGATTAAGTATTAGACTCATGTCATCACCTCTCCAGCAACTTGGAATTGCCATTAAACAGCAACGAGGGCGACTTGGCTTCTCCCAAGAGCAACTCGCTGACAGATGTAATTTTGACCGCACTTACATCAGCATGCTCGAACGAGGAAAACGCAATCCTTCACTTCTCAACTTGATGCGTCTGGCCGAAGGATTAGACATCACTGTTTCCCAGCTTATCGAGGAACTGTAATGGCTTTGAAACCGATTGATGATGCACATGCACTTCAGATTCAAGCAGGCATCCTCGGTCGAAAAGCTGGCCATAAATTTGAAGATACGGTCACTGACGCAATCAACTGCTACGATTTTCCACTTAGAGTGCCAGAACACCTTGAAGGTCATCTATTCAATGGGAATCCTGCTCAATCACTTTTAGAATACATTGGTGGCAGGCTAGACCTTACACACGTTGAGCAGGCGACTGCCATATCAACAGGCGCACTTGCAACTTCCGAGGAAGGTAAAAAGATACTCCTCATCGATGGCTCAGGAATTTCTCGGTGCAAAAGCGATATTGTTCTCACGCTTCAAGCAAATGGCATCAAGCACACAATAGGGATATCAACAAAGCAATGTAACAATAAAAGGCCCACAAACGCTCAACTTTACTTCACAACTGCAAGCGGATTTGTTTCGCTTCTCTCCAACAACGGGTTTCAGATTTCTGAATCTGCAATTATTGCATTGAAGCAGTTTTGTGGCGACCCCGGATTTCGCCCTTCCGACAATCCGGCAGTGTTGAAAAATCGATTAATAGATCCAAGACGGTTTTTTTGGGAGGAAATTGACCCAACCGGTAGACTTGAATGGGAGGAACTTCTCAATACCCATCAAGATCATGTCTCGCGACTCTTGTTTCAAAAAGCGTATTTGGATGATCAGTTCGTTCCAGAATTTCTGTTGCACAAGACAAAACGGGCTTCATCGTTCGAAGAGACAGAAGTCGCCATCTACACAATTGACGAACTTATCCAGTTGAGTCGCAACTACAGGGAGTTTGAAACGAAACCTTACCCTGTGAGGAAAGGCTCTTATAAAGATCCACCGGGTGTTACTCATTTGGCACCTAGGTTTGGAATCATTCAAATGCAAAAAGGAGGTCAAAGCCAACATCCAACACAGCTTCAATTCAATCTTGAAGCGAGTTATTTCTATAAGCTATGAAATAATCTCTCGTATTTTCTTTGCGATGATATTTGCTAATAACGGTGGAACCGCATTGCCTATCCCTTTTCTGATCGTGCCTTTACTTCCTTGGAAATGATAGGAGTCAGGGAAAGACTGGATTCTGGCTGCTTCCCTGATTGTCAGGGAACGAGTCGCTATTGGATGGACGTTGCGACAACCCGAAATCATTCCAAAGGTTGTTTGAACTGTTGAAGCTGGTTCATCCCAGACTTGCCTTTTATATGTTGTGTTATATCCTGATGGAGGGCGCAATTTTACGTCTTCATTTTCGTGAGCGCTAGCACCTTCTTTAACGTCCCACAACCATTCAATGACATGAGAAGGATGAGAGACCGCGGTGTGTAGAGGATCGTTTGATTTTTCTCCCGACTCCAGAAAAGGCAAATCAGAACAGGCATCGGCAAATGTACGATACGGATTTGGTTTCGCAAAGAGATCTTTTTCAATACCATGTGACTTAAGTGGTATTGAAGGGGTCTTGAACAGTTCTTCTCTAACCGCAACAAAAATCACTCTTTCTCGATGTTGTGGTACACCGTAGTCCTTCGCATTGATAACGAAATTTTCGATCAGATATCCATGACTTTTGAACTCGGCCTCGAGTTCATCCTTTACTAGGCAACCAGAAGGACTCTTCATCGAGGTAAGCAATCGAACATTCTCAAGAACTGCTACTTTGGGGCGAAAGGCATCTACAAAACGTAGATAATGACGGAATAGGCCATTACGTGGATCTTCAATTTGACGTTTACCCGAAAGACTGAATCCCTGACAAGGCGGGCCACCAATAATCGCATCAACCTCACCAATATCGCAGGATAGAGAGTCAAGTGACTCTTGAGTGACATGTGTGATGTCGGTTCCCAACTCCTTGGAATTCGGGAAATTCTGTTGATAGATGTCACGCAACCCTTGCTCAAGCTCCAAAAATCCAACAATTTCAAAGCCAGCTGCAGAAAAACCTAAGCTGAAACCTCCACATCCAGAGAACAAACTTATTGCTCGAACACTTTTATCTTTGATTGACTCATGATTTTCGGCCAATTCTCGCAAGACGCCTAAATACTCTCTGTTACCTTTTGAGACGGTTGAACGCATCACACGCTCTTTAACGCGTTCAATTTTTTCGTACCGATGCTTTTGGTACCGCTTACGACGCGTTGTGACATCCTCAACAACCTTGCGGTCAGATAATACTTCTTCAATCGACTCTAGCATCAGTGGATTCAAATCACTCTTGCCAAGTTCGAACGCCGACAGTAAGTGTTGAGGTATTTTAGAAAGTTCGGCTAGCTTTGCTTGGGACAAACCTAGCCGTTCCCGCGTACGCCTGATATGTGTTTTCATCTTGCCCATAGTGACGAATTGTCTACATTCCTTGTCTGCTGTCAAGGATAATTTGACACACGAAAGAGTATTTTCAGAGTCCGCAGCATATAAAAAACTCCCTAAGCTCTTCAAATCCAGATGTCTTGGTTTCTGTGACGCCCGTTGATCAGCTTGCGATAGACATGCTCGTTGGCATCGATGACTCCCTCGCACTTCTCGACATCCATGAACGCACCGGCGAGTTGTTCTGATTCAAGACGGTTGGAGAGACTGCTGTGATCTCCCGCCGTGATTTGGCAGAAAAGCGAATGATCGAATTCTTCTTTGTCGTGTATCTCTCCATCGTGAATATGGACGGTCGGAAAGTACAACCGACTTCGATTGAGAGACGGAAAGCGGAAGGCCATCGGATGGAAAGAATGCTCGGTCGGCTCTGATTTCTCTTTGGATTCGGCGGTGGAGCACCAAATCCACCTCCTCCCCCCTTGCCTCGGAGTAATTGACGAAATCCCTTTCGCATATCTTTGAAAAAGTCGGGGTACTTCTCCAGACTGATGAACGTGACCGCTTTCTCGCCGGAGTTCCGAGCCACCGGAATTGGCAAAATCATGGCGACATCATCCGTTGCTCCCATCTTCATGCTGTAGACAAGAACCTGCTCCCCCTTCTCGACAAAGCGGGCGAAAATGCACGTATCGGCAACGTATTCGACTCTCGGCATGATACAGCACATACAAAACCCCTGACTGTGATGGTGAGTTTCATCGAGTTGCTCAACGATTCGCTCTCTTGATTATTCACGATTGCGTTCTGGTTTTACAAGCACATTCTGGAGATGCCGTGAGGTCATTTATTGAGTACTTTGCTATCATCAGAGTGCGTAACATCGAGCTTTAACCACCTGCCCGGACCCACTCATGTCTGCCCGTTTCCAATTGAGCGGATTAATCTTTCTGCTGATCTTCATTCCCTGCCTGGATTGGTGGATAATTCCGTGGGTACCCTCACTCCGCCAAACGCCTGAAGTCTTTTCTGGAGGGACAAGTTACGAAACGACCGAAGTGCCTTTTCAAAAAGTGACTGTGGGAAATGATGCCGTTGGATTGCCGATTATCACAAATCTACAAATTGAGGACTTCGATGGTGACGGCAAGAACGACATACTTTGCTGCGATGCGTCACGCAACCTGATCTCGCTGATGAAATACACCGACAACGAGACCTGGGAAGAAACGACGTTAATTGAAGATGTCGCGGTTCCCGCTCATGTGACAACGGTTGATATTGATGGCGACAATGATCGCGATGTCATCGTTTCAATTCTGGGAAACATTCTGCCGGACGACAATGTGATCGGTCGGGTCGAGTTGTTTGAAGCTTTGCCCAATGGAACCTACAAACGTCATGTCATTCGGGATGATGTGCGGCGCGTTGCCGACGTGCAGCCGGGCGATTTTGATGCCGATGGAGATATCGATCTGGTGGTGGCCGTGTTTGGTTATAACCGAGGGGAAATTATTTGGTTAGAAAATCAGGGTGATTTTCAGTTTCTGGATCATCAACTGCTGAATGCTCCGGGGACGATTCATGTCCCGGTGGCCGATTATGACGGAGATGGCGATCTCGATATTGCCGCCATTGTGACTCAGGATGAAGAAGAATTATGGGGGTTCGAAAACGATGGTTCTGGAACATTTACGGCGAAGCTGTTGTGGACAACACCCAATTTTGATCTGGGGAGCGCGGGATTGGTGAAGGCCGATCTCGATGGCGATGGTGATCAGGATCTGATTCTTCCCGCTAGAGATAATCTGGAAGACTTAGCGGCTTATCCCCAGCCATACCACGGTTGCTATTGGTTTGAAAATCTGGGGGATTGGTCATTTTCCATGAAACGTATCTCAGATCTGGGGGGGACTTATGCTGCCGACGTGGGCGACATCGACGGAGATCAAGATTTGGACATTGTCCTGGTGAGCATGACGAACAACTGGTACGAAGATGACCATGCGAGTGTCGTGTGGTTAGAAAATGATGGAAAACAAAACTTCAAGACGTGGCAGATCGATCAGGATCCCATTCATCTCGTCACGGTTGCGGTGGGAGATATCAATTCGGATGGTCGCGCTGATGTTATCGCGGGTGGGCTGAATTTACGTTCTCCGTTTCAGCGAATTGGACGAGTGACCGGATGGCTGAATCTGGGAAAGGAAACGCCATGAATAAATTGATTCGACTCTGCCTGATTCTGGTCGTTTTAGAGATCGTTTTTTGCGGTTGGCGAACCGTCCATCGACTGCAACGCCCAGTCCCCGTGATCCCGGACATCGTCTATGACGATGAACTCCTGAAATCGAATTATCAGGCCTTGGCCTCTCAGGCCGAACAAGGAACGAGTGTTGATTTTCAAATGTTGGCAGAGGGGCTACTGGGTGGTGGATTTTTTGCTTATGCGGAACAAAATTATCGAGCCGCACTAGAGCTTGATCCCGGGAATTACGAGGCACAGTTCGGATTGGCATTTTGCCTCGATCGGACGGGGCGTGTCGAGAAGAGCAACAAGGAATATCTGGCAACTCTCGAACTGAAGCCACCACGCGAAACGAATCTGATGACTCCGGCACACATCTGGTACGCGATCGGAAAAAATGAACTTCGAGAGAGTAACGTGTTAGGGGCAAAAGACGCGTTTCGTCAGATTCCGGGATTTGCTCCGTCAGAATATCAACTCGCCAAACTGCTGTTGCGTCAGGGAGACAGTGAAAATTCCTTGCAGGTCATCAATCGGGCACTCGACCAGATTCCGGAATCGTTGAAGTTTCAGCACTTGAAATATCGGACGTTATTAGCGCAGAAACAAAACGAACTCGCTTTCCTCTCCGCAAACAATCTGGAACGATCTGTCTATGTTGTTCCCGTGAACTTCAATTCTGATTTCGTGATGCCGTTCAGCCAACGACACGGCTTGAATCGAAAAAATGAACGTATCAAAAACGCCATTGAATCCGGCAATATGGATCGAGTCGCTACGGTGATTGCAGAAATTATTGAGGAGTTGGATGAACGTCAGATTCCCGGTTATCGATCAGCGTACCTGAGACTGGCCGAAGTGGAATTGCAGCGAAAGAACCCTCAAAAGATCCTTGAATGTGTCGAGAAACTCAAAGAATTTGGCGAAATGAATTCCGACATTTTGCAGTTGGAGGGAGCCGCATATGAGATGTTGGGACAATTAGAACAAGCTGCCGCACTATGGGAAAGAGCCGCAGTGATGTCTCCCAATGTGATCCTGCATCAGAAGTTGGCCGACTATTATCAATCCACGGGCCTTGATGAACAGCGCGATCATCACTTGGGACAACGTGCATTGTTGCAAACCAAGATTGAATACTGGAGCAACAACCTGGAGGCTGCCGAGCAGTCGTTAGAGCCTGCGTTAACTCTGATCTCTGAAACTGCTCAGGTCTGGTTCTATTTGGGACAGATCAAATCGTTAATGGGAGATCGAGAGGCAGCCATCGAGGCATTGACGAAGTGCCTCGAACTCGATCCCAATTTTGGCCGGGCTCAAGTGGCGTTGGAATTTGTGTCGAAATAAGAGACTTTCGCAGCGCTACCTACTGGGAGGCGACTGTCAGTTCATGCCGATTTACGGAGCGGTCGTTGATGCCAGTTTCCAGGGACTTCCCACGGTGGCAAAGCGACGGGAGGTTTCGACCACGCAGCCAGAGTTTGTCTCTCTTCGTCTGAAAAAGTCACATCGTGAGAGATCTTTGGCAACACCGTTTGTGCCACCACCGGAGCCAACACCAATTTGGTCGGCCAGATGGTCAGCGTGTTTCCTTCGGACTTGATGCCGAACGATTCGGGTCTTTTACCGCCACTTGTTTTTTGTTCGGCACGATCCACTCGATACGTTCCCCATTCGAGGCCACTTTGATCGAGAGCGGGAAGGACTTCGGCAAGCTCTCTTTGAGTATGGGAGATCAATTCATCGGCTTCCAGATCGACACCGATTTCGGAAACCTGCCCGCCAATCTGCCAGACTGTCTGCTTGTGAATATCGCGATCACTGGTAATCGTAACACGAGTTTTGGAACCATCGACACAATGCCCGTTGAACTCTGGCAAGGGGCCACGCACCATCACCATGTGCAATGGTCGCAATTGCATAGCAGATGTCGACAAGCCCACCTGTTCGCGCAAAGTCGCGTTTCCTTTGCCGGCAGTGAAGATGACCTTGCCGGCAGAGAGCTTGAGCTTGGTGCCGTTGTCTGTGGTGAGTTTGATTTGTTCGATGCGACCCGGTTTCCCCACTTGAAACTCGCAACCGGATTGCGCGTTGTACTTCAGAATGAGGTCACGATTTCGTTCGTACAGATTGGCAATTAACGACGGGGGTGACATCACCTGTTCTTGAAGTTTGGCGACAGTTCCCGGACACCCCTTCAGCACCGGGGGAACATCCTTCGCCGCTATATTTTCAGGAGAGACACGCAAGCCAACTTTGGCACCGATCATGCCGAGCCGCGAGCTGAAAGATTGTGTCCGCCAGAGATAACAGGAGTTCGACCGGATGGTTGTCTTGGAGAGATTCGGCTCTGATTGACCGGCAAAACATTCGCGCCAAAGACCAGGCATCTCGCTGATATTAGCTGCCGACTTTGTCAGCATTCCCGAAAGTGTATATTTCAATCCACCGTGAATGATCCCCTGCGAGGCAACGGTCTGCCCGCTCCCCAAGGCACGGCTTTCGAGAAGCACGGCGGAATATCCTCCGCGACGAAGTTCGTCGAGTAACCAGAGGCCGGCGATTCCTCCACCGAAAATGACGGCATCACAGCGCATCAGAACGTCCTTTTTCCGAAGATGGTTTAAGATCGGAAGTGTAGAGGACGGACAACGACCTGAAAAGGGGAAAGTTATTCGTGCCGGAGAGCTTCGATTGGGTCGAGACGAGCGGCCGCCATTGCCGGATAAACCCCGAAGATAATCCCAATTCCGACAGAAATCCCGAAAGCGAGGCCGAGGGTCCAGGGCTGAACGTCGGGAGTCAGGTCGGCAAACATGTTGTTAAAGCCGGCATCGACTTCGATCGTATTCGAGGAAAATTTATTGAAGACCCACTGCGTGCCCGAGAAGATCTGCGGAGTCAGCCAACCCAACAGCATGCCGATGGCACCGCCGACACCCGAAAGCACAATTGTCTCCACCAGAAACTGTTCAATGATATCTCTCTGGCGGGCTCCCAACGCCCGGCGGACACCGATTTCTCGCGTCCGTTCGGTCACGGTGGCCAGCATAATGTTCATGATTCCAATGCCGCCGACAACCAACGAGATGGCCGCGATGGAACCCAAGACCAGATTAAAAATAAGCTGAATCTGTTTAGCCTGTTCCAAAAGTTCCATCGGAACAATGATGGCCCAATCTTTTTTCCCTTTGTGATTGATCTCCATCGTCTCGCGGACGACTTCCGAAATCGGGATCACCAAATCCTCGGCCTTTTTCTCATCGGTTCCTGTGATTTGCAAAGTAATCTGATGCAACTGGATCGATTCCGCGCTGAACGAACCTTGCTTGCGCTGAATATTGTCGTCTCCCATTCGCACCTGCATGGTTCGCAACGGGATATAAATATCCTTGTTGTAATCCTGACCCGCCAGTGAGCCACCGATGGCGGCGGTCGCTCCGCGTGTGCGAGTGATCCCGCGAATTTCGTAATATTCCCCATTGATCTGGACTGATTTCCCGATCGGATCTTCGCCCGGAAAAAGGATCTCGGCGACTTCTGCGGCGACCACGGCAATTGTGTCGATCTTGACTTGATCGTGTTCCGTAATAAACCGACCGTCGCGAAGGTTCAAGTTATTAGTTTCAAAGTACCCCGAGGTACAACCAACGACACGGCAATTCATTTCTCGATGTCGATATCGAACAGGAGCCGAGACTTCTCGAATCGGGATGCTGCGTTCGATTCCCGAAATGTTCTCTTTGGAGAGCAGTTTCAAATCTTCTCGCAACAAGCCATAACGAAGAATGTAGGAGTTGCTGTTGGCGGTCGTGCTGGAAGATTGCTCGGGCGGTTTCACACTCCGTACGATGATGTTTGTGGCGCCGAGATCCAGGACTTGATCTTGTGCCTGTTTCGAGGCTCCTTCGCCAATCGCCAACATGGCAATCACAGAAAACACGCCGAACACGATGCCGAGCATCGTTAAAGACGATCTCAGTTTGTGCAGCAGCAGGCTTTTGATAGCCAAATTGATTGTGCGAAATAATCGAAACATAGAGCAATCATTGATTGTTGAACAAACAGTGGAATGTCTTAGCCGCGGAAGAGGCCTTCTCCCGCAACCTGGCCGTCTTTCATATGAATTTGCCGCTTGGCCAATTTGGCCACGTTGTCTTCGTGCGTCACCATGATAATGGTGCGTCCTTCCGCATTGAGATCGAGCAGAATCTGCATGATTTCTTCTTCGGTTTTTGAGTCGAGGTTTCCTGTTGGTTCGTCGGCAAGAATGATTTCAGGATTGTTGACGAGGGCCCGGGCAATGGCCACACGCTGTTGCTGTCCCCCGGAAAGCTGAAACGGCTTGTGGTCGAATCGCCCATCGAGCCCAACCAATTTCGCGAGATGTTCGCAACGATCTCGGTCTTCGCCGTCGATGGGGCGACGTGAGGCACGATAATGCAGCGGGACTTCAATGTTTTCGAGAACTGTGTATTGCGGGATCAGATTGTACGATTGAAAAATGAAACCAATCAATCGGTTACGGATGTCTGAGAGGTCGTTGTCGGACATTTTGGAAACATCGTAACCACCCAGAATGTACTGACCGCCTGTGGGACGATCGAGGGCACCCAATAAATTGAGCAGCGTACTTTTTCCACTCCCCGACGATCCCATGATGGCGACAAAGTCACCCTTGGGGAAATCGAGATTCACGCCGCGCAAGGCATGCACGGTGATCTCGCCCAAGTAATAGTGTTTGTGGAGTTCGATGACTTGTGCCGCAAACTTTGTTTCCACAGCCGAAGTCATTCTGCGGCTCCCTGGGAAGAACTGGAAGGCGGAGCACTACCGGACACTTTCTTCGCGACTTGCAGAAACTCTGATTGAGAAATTTTGCCATCGGCATTGCTGTCCATTTTTGTGAGATTGCTTTTCATTTGCTCCGAAATTTCATCTCCCGAAAGGAAACCATCTCCATTTGCATCGCGTTGAGCAAAGATTGCAGACGGATCGAAACCGTTGGCCTTCTTGTCTGGCTTGTCATTCGTAGAGACCGCTGATGGATCGGGCTTCTCGGCGCTGGCGGTCTCTTCAGTTTCTTCAACAGGTTTTCGTCTTCGAGCCTTTGGCTTATCAGACTCAATGTCTGCATACTTGGCTTCCAACTTGGCAATCTCGTCTGAGAAGTGAGTCCGAGGATTGGTAATCACTTCCTCCCCTTCTTCGAGCCCGCTCTCCACCACAAACTTCACATCATTCGAACGACCCAATTGCACTTCGCGCGGTTTCGGCCCGGCTTCGGTCAACACCCAGACATAATAAGTTTTGCCAACATCAACGGCCGCCTGTACCGGCATCTGTAAAAGCTTACCATCCGATTCTTCGACAACGATTTCGATGTTGGCCGACATTCCCGGCTTCAACTGGTTGAGCATCGGGCCATTTTCTTGAATTTTGACAACCGCCTCGTACTGTTTCAAATCGTAATTCGGCCAACTACCGGGAAGCGGAACCGAAGAAACCGAATCGAGGACACCCTTAAAATCGTACCCCGGAATCGCGTTGATGCGAATCGTCACCGGAAGACCAATTTTCACATCACTGATTTTCGACTCGTGAATTTTGGCATCGACCTTCATCGCCGACATGTCGGGAAGATTGATCAATTTCTGACGCTCGCGAACTGTCATCCCTTCTTCGACAACGGTCGGTTCACTCCGTCGAGAGGCATCCATCGCAAACACCACCTGACCGGCTTGAGGAGCAATCATTTTGCAAGCTCTGATTTGCTGGCGAAGCTGGGCGAGTTTGGCACGTTGAACGTCAAACGTCAGTGATCGAGAAGAAACTTCCGCCCGGTACTGAGCCAAAGCCGCTTCGCCAGCTAGTTTCACACGTTTGTACTGGCTAATCGATTCCTTCGCCATGGCCAGCAATTCGGCAATTGTTCGCTCTTTGGTGTATTTTTCCAGGACTTCCAGCTCTTTGAGTTTGACCTTCAAATCCAACTCAGCCTTCAACATGGCAAGACGATCGGCTTCCACATCATCTTGGGTTTTATACCCTTTGCGTTCGACTCGTTTGGTGAACTCGTATTGTTTTTGGCGGCGAGTGAGTTCTTCCTTAGCCTGCTGAATCTCACCTTCGATCTTCTCGGTTTGCTGAATATATTCCCCTTGCTGATACTTCTTCAAATCGAGGTCGGCCAGTTTCTCATCGAGTTTCGCGGCTGCGAGATCACTTTCATTTTGAGCAATCTGAATTTCAACGTTCTTGACACCTTTTTCCAAGTCGGCATCGGCTTGCGTGACAGAAATCTGCTGTTGTTTTTCCTCATCGACGAGTGTTGCAGAATCGAGTTCGCAGACCAGGTCGCCAATCAGAATCGTGCCGTTGGTGACGATATCTCCAACCTGAGCGACGACTTCCGATAAATCTGTCATCGTGTAGTTATGCTCGACATCACGAAGGAAGGTTTTCTTTTCGATGACTTCGCCGGTGGTTTCGTCTTCGATCTTTTCAATTTGATATTCTTTGATCAGGATCGTGGGAGTCCCCGAGGAAACATTCTTGATCGCCGCCACCTCCGCACGAACATCGGGATCATCCGAGACATTGGCTTTTAACGGTTCGTAGACCATCGTGCCCGCGGACACAATCGAAATGATCGTGGTCGTTCCTTCCACATTACTGGAGAGTGTCGAATTGCGACTGCTGTCCACAGTTCCCGGCGCTTCGACCGTGATACGAAACGTGGCCATCTCAACCGGCTTGGTGGCATACTGTGAGAGATCGAGCTCTTCCGGGAAGAACTTCTGAGAGAGTTCCTCATCCTGGATCACATAGATGCCACCGATGACTCCCACAGTCAGGACCAATGCCAAGAGGATTTTTATTACAGCCATTCCGGATCGATCAGCGTGCGAAATCGCATCAACGGACGACGGGCAGCTTCCACTCGGCAGAATCGACGGGAACTTCGAGCGGCGGGATGGGATCGGATGTTTTTTGAGCATTGCGGAGTTCCTCGATGTCCGTCATACGTGGACGAATTACGATCTGGGAGGATGTTCCGCCCGGAAGTCCTTTTCGCGGCCGGATTGGTAAATCTTCTTGGTAGGTCAAACGAGGCATCGCCTCGGGGAATTCGGCAGGTCCGGCTTGGGCCGGCAAAGGCGGCAACATCAATTGAGACTCTACCTTCGCTTCTGATCGGTCAGGTAAGGGAGGAGGCTCGATATTCCTCTTGGAATTTACATCAAAATCGGGAAATGGTTGAGGTTTATTTCTGTTTGGTTCGATTTTTGGGACAACCTGCTGAGATTCCGCCAAAAACTGATAGTAGCGATCCTCCCACACACCTCGATCATCCACCTTCATTGTACCCATATCTCGGTAAATGTTGATACGATTATTTTCGTATTGAACCCAAATACCGATGAAGTTGTCCTGTGCAGAGAGCACAGAACCCAACGCATTCAACAGGTTACGACCGCGAAGTCCTGATCCTCCAGCAGCACCCGGGTCGTTCGCATCCTCGATTGCCGCGTCCAATTCGAACGCGGCCACACGGATTTGACGACGAGCTGTCTCAAAGTTCTGTTTGAGAATTTGAATTTGTCGCCAAGCGTCTCGAACATCTTGTTTGACGGCATCTTCCGCCGCCATGTAATCGCGTCGAGCACGTTGATAGGTGATCTGGGCAGCGCGATAGTTGTTTCTCTCCTGTAATTGATCCAGCGGGGTATCAAACTCCAGACCCGCTCGGTAGCTGCTGGCAGAACCCTGAAAGTCGACAGGGTTGTTACTTCCGTTAGGAGTACTCACATCGCCTTCCACGCGAATGCTCAGCGCGGCTTCAAGTTCGTTGGCCGCAATTTCGACAGCACGTCGTCGGTCATTCAATATAGCACGGCTGTTTTTCAGATCGAGACGATTTTCCAATGCTAATTGTGTCGCCTCTTGAAGAGACAAATCGAACGGCTCCAAAAGAACTGCTTCCACACGTTGATGAACTTGCACCACCTGCAGAGCTTTCACCTGATCGTTCAATACCTGATGGACTTTCGAACCAAGTTCGTAGATCTTTTGTTTTTGCACTTTCGTTAACTCACCCTGGGCAAGAAGCTTCTCAATTTTCTTCATAGCACCTAACGAAGTCGCGATCTTAGTCGGTCTCTCAGACTCCTCGGAATCCTCTAGAAGCATTTCATTGAGAAGCGTTTTGGCATCATTGAAAGCTCGGCGGTCGCTATCAATATTTTGTTGGAACGTCGCTCGTTCAGCGTCACTGCTCTTAGCGAGTCGTTTCTCGGCGACATCTTCAATTTTACGAAAATCGTCTTCGACTCCTCCAACGACAACTTTCTGCACATCGTCGTAGAGTTTTTTCAGTTTCTGATAGGCCAGTTCGTACTCCGTGAACGGAAGTTCTTTGCGGTCACCGATCGGATTGTCTCCGGGAGGAGCCAGTTGCCCCCAGAACTCACCCTTGAAATTGTAAATCCGATCTTCCATATCGAGGAATGACGGATCGATCAGTTGGAAGCGTTCTAGCGGCTGGGTATCAATCGAAAACGTCAAATCGGGGGGAAGACCGAGTGAGATTTTGAAACCGTCGTAAGAATCCTGTAATGAGATCTCTGATTCCCTCAATCTGTTTTCAGAACGAGCCAGCGATGAGGCGAGTTGCAGGATGTCGAGACTTTTCGCTTCTTGACCTTCCTCCAAGCCTTGTGAACGTAAAACGATCAATGCTTCCAGTTGGCGTTCGAGACGCTGGATGTTATCGCGTTGGTTACCAATTTGTTGAATCTGTAACAACAACCCCAGATATCCACCTCGGCCCGTTACATTGCTGAAAAACTCTTTACGGAAGCGGGCCAAATCGCGGACAGAATACAGCAACTGTCGTTCGCTGAGAGTCAGTCCTTCCAGGCCCACTTTTCGACCGGCATTTCGCATCAGTGGTTGCACAATCGAATAAGAAAGGGCACTGGCCGAAGACGCGGAACCTCCCGAGAAGACCCACAATGTATTGTTCGTCAGTTCGAGAGCCCACTGCGCACCGGAGGGAAGAATTTGAGAGATCCCGAGACCCGATGCAAAGCCTACCGAGTTTTGACCATCGGGAACCGAAACTCCATCGATATCCAAACTTGGCGTACTGCCGCTGGATCCCGGTGATCGCAGGTAGCGGACATCGAACGCGAATCGCTCCTGGCTGACATCGAGAGCCTGCAGATAGACGTTTTCGACTTCTGTCTGGTAATCTCGATTATGAATGTAAGAGAGTTCGATCAGATCTCCCAGATTCAAATCCGACAATCCGGCTTCTCGAGAAACAATTCCTTCAGACGATGTTTGTAAAATAATCGATTGATTCTCGGGCTGTTTATTCTTGAGGTCATCGAGCCATTGAGGATTCTCGACACTGAAGGATCGTCCGAACTCATGCCAGCTTTTGTAACCCTTCCATCCACCTACTTCATGAAGCAACTCGTTTGCGGCTTCATCAGCGGGAGGAAGAGGTTCGTGATCGGGATCGAAAGGATCATAGAAACGACTGCGAGGATCGGGCGTAATATCCATACGCGGAGCCGACCACGCCGGGTCGGTCATCTTCTCGGCAATCAATTCATAAGAATCGTGATCCGCCTGTTCTCTCCAGAACTTTCGCGAACATCCCGACAGGACAACCATGATCAGCCCCGCGCTGAACAGGCCGACGGCAATTCGAGATGCAGAGTGAGGAAAGTTCATTGATGACGATTCGATGAAAGGAAAACCAGTGCGAGTCACTCGGTGTTAGGGAGAGAGGGACTCGGGAGATCGACTGCTTACTTGAGGAAACATGAAAACGGTTAGCGATTTTCAGGGGACTTCTGCTTGACGTTTGAACCACTTTGAGACAGATGGGGTGCCCTTAAGCCGTGAGCGGCCTCCGCAGGAATGCCGGTCGTTGATTTCGATTCCATTTGGCCAATCAACTGATCCAGCATGGAACTCAGCGAAGCTCGTTGTTCCGGGCCAAAGTTTTTCATCATTTGTTCGAGTCGCTGTGTGTGGCAATCCTTGATCTGTTGCAGGATTTTATGACCATGTTCCGTGAGAATGAGCACTCGTTTGCGACGGTCGATTTTTGAGCGGAGGCGATAGATCAGATTATCGGAGCGCATCCGTTCGACTAACGTGCTGATACTCGATTCTGATTGTGATAAGGCATCTGCCAAATCGGTTTGAGAACATCCGTGAGGGGACGATTCTTGCACCATGTTAATCACGGTATAACGAATTTCGTTGAGGCCAAAACTTTGGAAATGATCGGCCAGACGGTTTTTGAGAAGTTGGGCGGCTCGTTGAATTTGTTCGATCAACTCTCCCGCTGGAATCGACGCGTGCTCGGGAGTTGGATTAGGATCCGAGGAGATCTCCTGAGAACGATCGAATCCGAGCGGATGAGAAGGTTGATCGGCCCGCCAAAACTGACCGGAAGGGGTATCATTGCCCGACATAAACTTGCCTTTCTGACCGTGCAACATGATCGAAGAGAGATCCCTAGCGCGAATCTCTCCACAATTTCTGATGCCACTCTGCGTGTCTGATTTATGAAGACGCTTCGATCAGAAGCATCTTGGTAAACAGTTCATCGGCACGATAAGCTCCGCGCCTGAAGCAATTTCTTCACAAACTGATCGTCAGGCCCAAAATGATTAGCGCGGCGGTTGATCTTGCGAAATTCCTCATAATTGAGGCTGGATCCTGCGGTGGCAATTTCTCTAAACTCAAGGCACACCATTATTAACTGCCGAATCCTATATTCTCAGAGGTCTACTCGAATGGTCGCTCGAACTCTTCTCATCGCCGTGCTTTTTGTCATTTCGACAAATCTTTCGCACGCTGCCGATTCCCGTCCTAACATTGTGATCATCTTCGCCGACGACCTCGGCTACGGCGATCTTTCGTGTTATGGACACCCTACGATCAAAACTCCCCATCTGGATCAGATGGCCCAGGAAGGGATTCGCTTCACACAGTTTTATGTGGCGGCCAGTGTTTGCACTCCCAGTCGTGCCGGACTAATGACGGGCCGATACCCGATTCGTAGTGGGATGTGCAGTGACAAACGCCGAGTCCTCTTTCCGAATTCGGGCGGTGGAATGCCGGAATCAGAAGTGACCCTCCCCGAAGCCCTCAAAGCACAGGGATACACGACCGCATGTGTCGGGAAATGGCATCTCGGCCATCTGCCCCAATTTCTGCCCACATCTCACGGCTTCGATTCCTATTTTGGCATCCCCTACTCCAACGACATGGATCGTGTTTCCGGTGCTCCCAAAGGTCGTGAATCATTCTGGAATCCGAAAGTCGAATATTGGAATGTCCCACTCCTGAAAGATCAGAAAGTCATCGAGCAACCTGCCGACCAGACAACCATCACCAAACGATATGGCCAGCAAGCGGTGAAGTTCATTGAAGCCAATAAAGACAAACCCTTCTTCTTGTACTTGCCTCACAATCTTCCGCATGTGCCGTTATTCCGGTCAGAAGAGTTCGCAGGACACAGCGAACGAGGTCTCTACGGCGATGTCATCGAAGAAATCGACAACACGGTGGGACAAATCCTGAACACACTCCGCAAACACGATCTCGACGAAAACACGTTTGTCTTCTTCACCAGCGATAATGGTCCCTGGCTGCCGTTCAATACACATGGGGGATCGGCAGGACTTCTGCGAGAAGGCAAAGGATCCACTTGGGAAGGTGGCATGAGAGAGCCCGGTATCGGCTGGTGGCCGGGAACAATTCCTGCCGGTCAAGTCTCGACAGAACTCGCTTCGACTCTCGATTTGTATGCCACTTGCTTGCTCATGGCGGGAGCCAAACTTCCCTCTGACAGGGTCGTCGATGGAGTCGATATTCGCCCGGCATTGTTGGGCACCGGTCCTTCACCGCGAGATTCGCTCATCTATTACCGGGGCCAACAAATCTATGCCGTTCGGCAAGGTCCGTGGAAAGCTCACTTCATCACAGAAGGCGCTTATGGGGGACCAAAACGAGTCGAACACGAAACGCCCGAACTGTATCACCTGTTGCACGATCCGTCAGAGAAATACAACATCGCTGCCGATCATCCCGAGGTCATCGAACAACTCCGCAAACTGGCCGATGAGCATAAGAAGACAGTGAAGCCAGTCGTTAACCAGTTGGAGATTCCGCTCTCAGACTAACCCAAGCAGCATTATCACGCACTTGCGGGAGCCGGGACGACCGCTTCGAGTCGTTGATGAGCGTCGCGGATCAATTGTTCGGTTTCGTCCCAGCCGATGCATCCATCGGTGATCGAGACACCGTAGTCGAGTCCGTCCGCGCCGCCGTTCAATTTTTGATTGCCGGGATTCAGATTACTTTCCAGCATCAGGCCGATAATGTCTTTGTTGCCGGCAATGCGCTGATCGATGACGTTGTCCCAGACAACATTCTGCTGCGTGTAATCTTTGTTCGAGTTGGCGTGCGAACAATCGACCATAAAGCGTGGAGAAAGACCTTCTGAGTCGAGAATGTTGCGAGCCGTCGCCAGATGTTCTGCGGAATAATTGGGACCATCGTGACCACCTCGCAAGATGAGATGCCCCCAGGGATTTCCGGCAGTGTTTACAATACAGGTGTGACCTTCGGAATCGATACCCAGAAAACTGTGTTGAGTTTTAGAGGCGTGCATCGCATTCGTGGCGACATCGAGGCTGCCGTCCGTTCCGTTCTTGTAACCGACCGGCATCGAAAGTCCGCTCGCCATCTGACGATGCGTGGGCGATTCGGTGGTTCTTGCACCAATAGAAGCCAGAGTAATCAGGTCGGCAATGTATTGAGGTGTGATCGGTTCCAACATTTCCGTGGCTGCCGGCAATCCCATCTCGTTGATATCCGTGAGGATGTCACGAGCCATTTCGAGGCCTCTGGAAATATCGAATGTATCGTTGAGATGAGGATCGTTGATCAATCCCTTCCAGCCCACGGTGGTGCGCGGTTTCTCAAAATAGACTCGCATCACAATTTTCAGACGATCTTTGACCTGATCGGCCAATTCGCTCAACTGTTTTGCGTATTCGACCGCTGACTTTTTCAGATGAATAGAGCATGGGCCGACGACCACAATCAGCCGTTCGTCTTTTCCTGCCAGTATATTTTTGATCTCTTCGCGGCTGTTCACGACCGTATCGACGGCGGTTTCGCTCACTCCCCGCCGTGATTTGAGTTCATTGGGAGAAATCAGCGGAACGGTACTCAGGACGTTAATATCTTGTGTGGGCTGCATTGGGAAATCTGATTCTGGGCGACGTGCAAACGACGCGATGAGTTCGGTCAGAGGAAACGGAACTCGACATTCTATCTTGACTGCCGACATCCGGCAAACCACTCCGAAACGCTGTTTTCGACTCGAACTGATTTGCAGATCCACAGTCGGTTGGAGTATCTTAATCAGTCTTATTGTTGCATTCCCAATCATTCCAGGAACTTCACCCAGACTACTGCGCAAGTTCTCTGAGTGAAACGTCTTATATCGATACGAGACCTATGAAACCGATCAAAAAGCTGTTAGTCGCCAATCGTAGCGAAATTGCCATTCGTGTTTTTCGCAGTGCCACGGAACTCGGAATCCGCACGGTCGCCGTCTATGCCTATGAAGACCGCTACGCTCTTCATCGCTTCAAAGCCGACGAAGCCTATCAAATTGGAGTGCCGGGCGAGCCGATCAAATCGTATCTCAACATTCCCGCGTTGATGCAAATTTGTCGGGATCACGGCGTCGATGCCATCCATCCCGGCTACGGATTCATGTCGGAAAATCCCGACTTGGCGAAAGCCTGTTTGGAGAACGGGATTCAGTTTGTCGGACCGACTTTAGAAACATTGCAACAACTCGGCGATAAAACCTCCGCACGAAAGATTGCGAAAGCCGCCGATGTCCCTGTTCTCGGTGGAACGGATGACGCGATTGCCGATGTGTCTGCCGGTCGCAAACATGCCAACACCCTCGGCTATCCGATCATTCTCAAAGCCGCACATGGTGGTGGTGGTCGTGGGATGCGTGTTGTGCGGACCGAAGACGAATTCGATTCTGCATTTGAACAAGCGACCCGCGAAGCACTCTCTGCCTTTGGCAACGGGGATGTCTTTGTCGAAAAGTTTATTGAAAACGCACGACACATCGAAGTCCAACTGCTCGGCGACACGCACGGCAATCTGGTCCATCTGTGGGAGCGAGATTGTTCGGTACAACGTCGGCACCAAAAAGTGATTGAAATCGCACCGGCACCCAATCTCAAACCCGAAGTGAGACAAGCGCTCTGCGACGCGGCGATCTCCATCGGCAAACAGGTCAGCTACCAAAACGCAGGAACGGTCGAGTTTCTGGTCGATGCGGATACCGATCAATTCTTCTTTATCGAGGTCAATCCACGAATTCAGGTGGAACACACCGTCACCGAAGAAGTAACCGGCGTCGATATTGTCAAATCGCAGATCATGGTCGCTCAGGGGATGGAACTCGCTCACGAAGATATCGGGCTCGGAGATCAGGATTCGATCAAAACGAACGGCTTTGCCATGCAATGCCGTATTACGACAGAAGATCCCGCCAACAACTTCATGCCCGATTACGGTCGCGTAATGCACTATCGTTCGGCGGGAGGAGCCGGCGTGCGTCTCGATGCCGGTTCGGCATTTTCGGGAGCGGTCGTCAATCCGTATTACGACTCGATGCTGGTGAAACTGTCTGTCCGCGGTCGGCGATTTTCGGACGCCATTCAACGGTCAAAACGCTGTTTGATGGAGTTCCGCATTCGTGGCGTGAAAACGAACATTCCGTTCCTGTTGCAGGTACTCGATCATCCCACGTTCATCAGTGGGAAATGCACCACTCGATTTATCGACAAGACACCCGCCCTCTTTGACTTGCCCGTCCGCAAAAACCGGGCCACCAAGATGCTCACCTTCCTGGGTGATGTCATTGTCAACGGAAACGAGTTGGTTAAAGGGCGTGCGGTCTCTGCACGTCGCGAACCGGCTCCGCTACCTGCTTACGATCATCTTGCTCCCTTACCAAAAGGAACGCGGGACAAACTGAAAGAACTCGGCCCCGAAAAGTTCTCGCAATGGGTCAAGGATCAAAAAAGACTCTTCATCACCGATACCACTTTCCGTGACGCCCATCAATCTTTGCATGCGACTCGCTTCCGCACGCACGACTTATTGAACATCTCGGAAGCCTACGCACGGCTTGCTCCTGATTTGTTCTCGTTAGAGATGTGGGGCGGTGCGACCTTTGATACCTCCATGCGTTTTCTCAAGGAAGACCCCTGGCAACGCCTCGCGCTGATTCGCGAAAAAGTTCCCAACATTCTGTTACAGATGTTGTTGCGAGCCTCCAACGCGGTCGGCTACACCAACTATCCCGACAATGTCGTGCGCACGTTCGTCAAAGAAACTGCCGACGCGGGTCTCGATGTCTTCCGCGTCTTCGACGCTCTCAACTGGATCCCCAATATGAAGGTGGCCATGGATGCCGTCTTGGAAACGGGAGCCATCTGCGAAGCGTCGATTTGCTACACGGGCGACATCATCAATCCCAAGCGGACAAAATACGATCTGAAATACTATGTCAATCTTGCCAAAGAGCTCGAAAACATGGGCGCTCATATCTTGGCCATCAAAGACATGGCCGGATTGTGCAAACCGGACGCTGCCCACTTGTTGATCAAAACGCTCAAACAGGAAGTCGGTATTCCCATCCACTTCCATACACACGACACCGCCGGGATTCAGGCAGCGTCGATCCTTAAAGGAGCGGAAGTCGATCTGGATATTGCTGATGCGGCGATGGCCCCGATGTCGGGAAATACATCGCAACCGAACCTCAATACCATGCTGGCTTCTCTCGAATTCACCGATCGCAAAACAGGGCTCGACCAGAATTCGTTGGACGAAATCGCCGAGTACTGGCGTTGCACGCGAGAATTTTATGCACCGTTTGAAGCCAGTGTCCTGCCTTCCACTGCCGACCTCTACAATCACGAAATGCCGGGCGGTCAATACACCAACCTGTTCGCTCAAGCACAGGCGCTGGGCTTGGCCGATCGTTGGTCACAAGTTTGTAAAGTGTACGCGGATTGTAATCAGCTCCTGGGTGATATTGTCAAAGTGACTCCAACCTCGAAAGCAGTCGGAGATTTGGCCCTCTTCCTCGTCGCCAATGACATGTCGGCTGACGATGTCTTGGATGAATCCAAAGAGATTGCCTTCCCGGAATCGGTCATCGATCTTGTGGGAGGCATGATGGGACAACCGCCGGGAGGATTCCCGGAAGCGTTGATCAAACGAGTTGTGAGAGATCGTAAGCCGATCACCAACCGTCCGGGTGAATCACTTCCCGCAGCCGACTTTGCCGCCGCCGGCATCGAGGTCAAGAAATTTATGCAACGCGAACCGACTCGTCGCGAAATCGTCACCTATCTGCTTTACCCGAAGGTCTACAAAGAATTTGTCGAGCATTACAAAAAGTTCGGCAATGTCAGCGGCATCCCCACTCCTTACTTCTTCTTCGGTCAACAACCGGGAGAAGAATTTGCCGTCGATATTGAAGAAGGAAAAACGTTGATCGTCAAATTCCTGACGGTCAGCGAAGGCCACGCCGACGGGAAGCGAACTGTCTTCTTTGAACTCAACGGCCAGCCGCGTGATGCTTCAGTGGTCGACAAATCCTTGGAAACTGAAGCGATCTCGAAGGTCAAAGCCGAAGTCGATAACCCCAAACACATCGGTTCCACCATGCCCGGCATGGTCGTGATGGTGGCTGTCCAACCGGGTGATAAAATCACCAAGGGACAAAAACTTCTGACACTCGAAGCGATGAAGATGGAAACCACCATCAATGCCGAACGTGATGCGACGGTCGCCAAAGTTCATGTCGCTCCCGGCTTGCAGGTCGAAACGGGTGACTTGATGGTCGAGTTGGAATAACGAGCGTGCCAGAACACGAACCACTGACGCCCGACGACTTGCAGGAAATCGTTTCGCAAACCTTTCTGCGAGAAGTCCAGCATTTCGAGGAGACCGGTTCCACCAATACCGAAGCAATCGAATCGCTCACCACTATTCCAGCGACCGAGACCCCTGCCCTCTTCTATGCTGAAAGCCAAACAGCAGGACGCGGTCGTGGTGGAAACATTTGGTGGTCACAGCCAGGCAGCCTCACGTTTTCGTTGCTGGTTGATATGTCCGAACTTGGCCTCACTCCCGAACAGCAGCCACAACTCTCTCTGTTAACCGGCTTGGCTCTTCTACAGACCGGGCAAACGGTTCTGCCTCGTGCCGATTTCGCCGTCAAATGGCCCAACGATGTCTATCTCGATGGCCGAAAATTGGCAGGAATTCTCACCGAAGTCCCCCCTCAATCAAACCATCACGCTGTCATCGGTGTTGGCTTGAATGTGAACAATGAATTTCGGAACGCGCCAGCCGAACTCCAACAGACCGGCATCTCTCTCACCGATCTTTCCGGGCAATCCCATTCGCGCCTCGGGATTCTGAAAACTTTCCTGCAACACCTCGACGAGTTGCTGTTGAAGCTGTCTCAGGGCGAAAAAGTTTTGGAGAAGTGGCCCGATTACTGTTTGCTCAGCGGGAAGACCGTCACCATTCAGGCGGGCCCCAACAATATCATCGGTACCTGCCAAGGCATCGATGAGTCGGGCGCGCTATTGCTGAACACTAACACGGGCACTCAGCGAATCCTGGGTGGCGTCGTCGTCAGTTGGGAGTAATGGACTGAGGAACGCAAAGTTTCGAGGTACAACGAACTTCGATGTCTTCAGCCAATTGAAGATCCTGAGCTTCACATTGGAACGCTTCTGATGGAATTTCTCATATCTGAAAAGAAACCGTCTAAAAAAATTTGATCGATTATAAGTTCATAAATAAGCGCGAGAGACCTCTCTCTGAGTCTCAAAGTTACTGACTGTTATGTTTCTGAATTGCATGAGTTGACATTGTCTTGAATAGTCCCACAATCGCGGTAGACCATTCACAAAACTGAAACGCCCCGGTTAACGCTATGAAAAAACGATATCACATTCAATTCCCCGCCCAAGGCTCCCATCAATTGGGACAAGACGAAGTCTTCTTTACGGTGATTGAGGACGGCAAGTCCACTCAACTCCGCTTTCACGACTACGACGAAATCTATCTGAGGCCGGGACTCTACGAACAACTCTTTTATGAACGCCTGAAGTGTTCCTCGCCTCAACGAGTGGGAACCATCTTGAAGGAAGCCCTCGATGAAGTCGGAGAAATTTTTACGGAACTGCGAGTCTTGGATTTGGGTGCCGGTAACGGCATCATGGGCGAAGTACTGAATACATACGGCGTCGCACGACTCATTGGAGCCGACATCATTCCCGAAGCGAAACAGGCCTCTTATCGTGACCGACCCGATGTCTACGACGAATACTATGTCGCCGACTTCACGAACCTCGATGAAAACACCACCAACGAATTAGAAGATTGGTCTCTAAATTGTCTGGCGACGGTCGCAGCCCTTGGGTTCGGGGATATTCCAGCGGAAGCATTTTTGAATGCGTTGCATTTCGTCGAAGAAGACGGCTGGGTCGCGTTCAACATTCGCGACTCGTTCCTGGAAGAGTCAGACAAGTCGGGATTTTCGAGAATGATCCGTCATTTGATCTGGTCAGAATATCTGGACCTGTTTCATCTGGAAAAGTATCGCCATCGGCTCTCGATGGAAGGGATACCACTTTACTACTATGCGGTCGTGGCTCGCAAAACGGCGGCGATTCCCAAAGACTTTTTGAAAACACACGGCATCGACCTGTGAGTTTTTGATGCCTCCACGGTCATTGAGCATTCGCCCGAGGCCGTGGAGAATTTTATCTTAAGCCTGATTCAGTAGCCCGCAGAAAACAGGAACGATCCAACTACGACTGGCACTCTTCGAACACTCACTCATCTGCCAGCGCTTCGTGGAAGACCACGCAATTCGGCAAGGCGGCTTGAAGTTGCCGTGCCGCTTCGTCACTGATCTCGTTTCCATCGACAAACAGAATAGAACAGTTCGTCAGCTGTTTCAGGTGGGGGACCGCGGAATCATCCAGGCCGCATTGGCCCATGCACAGCACCAAGGGACCGGGGATCGCCGCCAGACTCGCGATGTGGCTGGGGAAGTCCAGCGGACAGCGATAGACGTTGAGGAAGCGAAGACTCTTGAGATTTGCGAGGTGCTCGAGACCGCTTCCCGAGAGAGAACAGCCTTCGAGACTTAATAGGTAAAGATGATCCATAAGCCCAATTGCTTTCAGGCAGCTATTGTCGACACCTTTGGCCCCTGAGAGAAAGAGCTGTTCGAGCTGTGGAAGCTTGGCGATTTTCTCGGCACCCACCACCGATAAATCGGATCCTGGGAGATGCAGTGAAACGAGCGTGGGGCATTTCGCAAGATGTTCCAGGAGCATATCGGCTTCCGTACAGTTGGGCCAGATCAGCTCTTGGATTGTTTTGAGCCCGCTCCAATCGAATTCGTTAAGACGCTGCGAACGGCCTTCTGGAAAGACAACAGACCTCACGGCAAACGGAACCTCGGGCAATTCGTCTTCACTGGTTACCGAGACGGTTGCGACAGGATTCTTCAACAGAACAATATTCGCTCCCTGTTCGAGCAATTGCTCGGCTAATGACCGTTCTGATTTCATTGATTCTGGAAAATTTGTAAAGACGCAACAGTTCGGGAGGTTTTCGGCGAGCTGAATCGCTCCTTCCTCGGTGATATTGGTCTCTCTGAGATCGACTCTAGCGAGTGCGGGAAAGCGGGCGAGGATCTCTACGTCTCGATCTGAAATTGCTGTTCTCGTCAGTTGGAGTTCCTGTAAGGAAGGGAGGGTCATCAGTGATGCAAGCCCCTTCTCGGTCACCAGTGCTTCCTGCAATTGAAGAACATTCAATGACTGGCAGTTTTGCAGAAGTGCGATCGTGTCATCATCGACGGGCACGCCGCTCATGCGAAACGCTCGAAGCGTCTTGATCTGTGAGACGGCGGCAACCTGCTCTGGTCGAATCGGCGATCCGGCCAGACTGAGAGAAACAAGTGAGGGAAGATTGGCGAGCGATTTCAGACACGTTCCGTTAATGCGCGTGTGGCTCAGATCGAGATACTGCAAGTTGGGCAAGCTCGAGAGAGATTGAACACCCTGATCGGAAATATTGGTTGCGCTAATAACTAACTGTTCCAAATATTGACATTCACCAATTGTTTTTAGGTGATCATCGCTTAAGGCCGGGCTTTGATAGAGGAAAATGCTGCGGATCACAAAGCGGGTCTGCGGCAATTCGTCTCCCTGCTGAAAAGCTTTTCCCAGAGGCACTCCGGAACAGTAAAGGCTCAAACTCCCACCCAGTTCGAGCACGAGTTCGGCCACCGCCCGTTCAGTCCTAATTTACTCGGCAATGGACTTTTCGGGAACTTCCAACGGATCAGCATCCGCATTCACCCATGTCCCGCCACGTTTCTTGCCGTGATTATCGTTCCCGGAGGAGTCTATGACATCATCTCCCTCCCCTTCGTCAAAGTGATACAGGGCAAGAGTGCCGGGCTCTGCTTCCAGTCGTTTTTGTGGTTGGTAATCCCCGCTGTAACGGGCGACTTTCGAGATGCGGACTTCATCGATGCGACCCGTCAGAAATCGTCGGGCTCCGAGTTCTCCTCCGAGAGAAATTAGCTGTATCTCCTGAGGGGCTAACGGAGGCTCTCGCTGACCCAATGGCTTCTCACCGATGAGCTGCCCGTCTATGAACAGCTTGTATGTTCCTCTCTCGCACACCACGGCAATCTGAACAGACTCGGTCGATTCAATGGCTGTCTGGAGGTAAGTGGTCGAGTTGGAAACTTGCAAAACAACCCCACGACCTGAATCTTGCTTCATGGAGATCACAATCTCCGCAGCGCTGGACGTGAAGCGGAGTATGTCTTCCCAGCGCAGTTGACTTCCTACTGTTCCCCCCCACGGGTTCGAAACCGTGGCTTCAATGGTCAGTGGATCAATTGGTTCGTGATCGTGATGGATCACCACAAAGCCTTCCTGACCGTCAAATTGAAGAGCGTAATTCTTGCCTTCATCCTTTGATGGTGTGGATACGGCCGAGCCATCAAAACCTGCTGTCTTTTCTCGATCGGCGGCGATCTCGACTGACGCTCGCTTGGGCATTGGTATCTACACAAGTTTGATCATTCGTTAAATTAGACTGGATGGGATCAAATTACCGCGGATGGAACCGCGTCTGCAAAAACATTACCTGCAACTGGTGCAGCAACATATGAAATCCGCGAACACGAACGCTGCGGGCCCGGCATTGAATGCGGGCCAGAATCAGGCCTTCTCAGCCACTCAGGCCATGTGGCGGTTTCTGTCCAATCCG
>Ga0181597_10000570_pt1 | contig 40478 bp, 23 predicted proteins | sample 041ome_5_FD_148647 | JGI IMG/M metagenome (GOLD analysis project Ga0181597, IMG submission 148647) | Coastal salt marsh microbial communities from the Groves Creek Marsh, Skidaway Island, Georgia - 041403US metaG (spades assembly) | ecosystem: Environmental > Aquatic > Marine > Intertidal zone... | reverse complement strand
TTGGATATTTTTCCAACAACTCGTCCAGAGGGACGTTATCGGCCACGCCCGCGATTAAGGGCGCAAATTTTTTTCTCCTCACGTTGCTGACTTTCGACGACGTCGGCGTGAACGGTTTATAGTGAGAAGAAGATCTGTCTCCTCCGTTCGGTGAAAGAGACTGTCCTCCGTTCGGTAAAGGCGATCTCTTGTTGGAAGAAGAGGAAGAGGAGGGCTTTTTCTTTCCTCCCTTGTGAGACGATGATTTTGCCCTCGATCCGGTCTTGCCCTCGTTCGCGCTGCTGCTCGGTTTTCTCGGTTCACTTATCGCGTGGATCTCGGTCTTTTTGTGCCTTTTACCATCGCTTCTTCGTCCCGGGGCGATCGGGAAGAAGATCTCACCTTTATTGTTGGTGTCTTTCTCTTCGTTTTCGAAACTTTGATGAGAGGAAGCGGAAGCAGAACGCGGCGTAACGGAGAAGTGTCCTCGCCTCGAACGCCGCGAAGATGGGAGTGGATAATTCTCTTCCGCTCTGCCGCCGCTTTTGAGTACGAGGAGCTGAGAAAATTCTTTTCTCATGAATACACTCGAAGACGAAGAAGATAAAAATCTCGCGGTTCGGCGGTTCACTCCTCTGGACGAAGCAGAAGTGGACGCCACGGCCCCGGATGATGCGCTCCTCGTCGTCGTCAACATCTCTCTCTTCTGAAAAGACAGAGAGAGAGAGATAAGTAATTATGGCGCAAGACGACGAGTCTCTTTTCTTTTCTTCAGAGAGAGAGACAGCGAGAACGAACGAGCAAAAAAAGAGCAAAAACCCTCCCAAAAGGAGCGCCAGGCAGCCTTAAGGTTAAAAAGGGGTAATTCTTCCAAGGAGGAGAAAGGGTAATTTCTTCCAAGGCAAGAAAGAAAAAACTGCTGCAAAAAAAAACATGAGCAAAAGCTTTGTTCGGAGGAGGAGCAAAAGCGCTTTTTTTGCGCTTTTTAATACCACTACCGATGTTCTCGCGACGACGACGACGAGGAGGAGGAGGAAAAGACTTTTCGGAGGAGGAGGAGGAGGAATGTCAACGTCTCGGCTTCTCTCTTCTTCTTTGTCTTCTTCTTCTTCTTTGTCTTCTTCTTTGTCTTCGATGCGAATGAGGACGACGACGATGATGATGATGATGAAGAATAACATCGACAGAATGGTTTCCTCTTCGAGCGCTTCTTCTTCTTCTTCTTCTTCTGATAAAAGCGATGATGATTCCAAGACGACGAAGACGACGACAAAGAAGACGGAAATGAAGGAAGAATTTGAAAGGCAGAGGGAAATGCAAGGCAAAATGCGCCGCGAGATGATTGAGATTGCCATCGACCGAACTGGATTGTACGAAACCGTTCAACAACAGAATGCGAAAGGGAGTTTGAATAATAACGACAAGAATATAGAAACGAAAAAAAATGAAGGTTTACTCGGGCACATCGAATCGCTGATTAAATTCCGAGGAGGTCCAATCACCGTCCACGAGTTCATGTCCGAAGCGCTGACGAACCCAACGTACGGGTATTACACGAAAACGTCTTCGAAAGATAAAGTATTCGGGAAGAGCGGCGACTTTACGACGTCGCCGGAGATATCGCAGATATTCGGCGAATTGTTGGGCGTCTGGTGCGCGACGATTTGGGAACAGTTGGGGAAACCAGAAGAGTTACACTTGATTGAGTTTGGTCCCGGGAGAGGGACGTTGATGATGGATTTATTGAGAGGAACGAGTAACTTTAAAAAGTTTAGCGAGGCTTTACGAGTGCACTTGATTGAAATCTCGCCGGCGTTGAGGAAGAAACAGTTCGAGACGCTGAAATGTCAAGGAAGTTTGGAGACGTTTGAAAGCTTGAATAACCCGTTATTGGCAGAGATAAAACCGAATCCGTTTGCCGCCAAAAACACTGATGATGATGATGATGATGATGATGATAGCGAGGAAGAAGATGAAAAGTTATCGACGAAAGGGAACGTTTCTGGAATAACCGCGCACGGCACGAAGGTGTATTGGCACAACTCATTAGACGACGTTCCTTCTGGTCCAACGTGTATCATCGCGCATGAGTTCTTCGACGCTTTACCCGTGCACCAGTTTCGACGCACCGAACGTGGATGGGTGGAGAAACTTGTCGCGATGAACGAGGAGAACAACAGCTTAGAGTTTGTACTTTCACCGGGCGCGACGTTGAGCTCTTCTCAACTCGTCAAGAGACGTTTGAGAAAGACATCGTCATCATCATCGTCATCATCATCATCATCATCATCCGATGTCAACAGTAGCAGTGATAGCGATATGAACAACGAAACTATTGTATCATTAGAAGTTTCGCCGAAAAGTATCGTCCATTGGGAAAAAATGATGGACAGAATCAACGACGAGGGGAAGAACGGCGGGAGAGGCGGCGCGGCTATCGCCATCGATTACGGCGACGAAGGACCTTTGGCAGATACTTTAGAAGCGATTAAAGATCATAAATTCGTAGAAAATCTGTTGGAAAGTCCAGGCGAGTGCGATTTATCGGCACATGTCGATTTTGGCGCGCTACGAGGCGTCGTGGAAGAGCGAAACGAGGAAAACACGAGCGAGGTGAAATGTTTCGGTCCAACGACGCAACAGAAGCTTCTCTTAGAACTTGGTATCGTACAGAGACTTCAAAAATTAGCGGAGACGTGCTCTGAAGAACAGTTGGAAGTTTTAGCGGATGGCTGTCAGAGATTAGTCGGCGACGATAAAGTTGAGGAAGGCGAAACACCGGGCATGGGCTTAAGATACAAAGCGTTGTGCATGGTGAGCAAAAATTTACAAAGACCAGCCGGTTTTAGCGATGCGTAGTTTTAGTACCAGTAGTAATAGAAGTAGTAGTAGTAGTAGCGGTGGTGTGATTAGAAATTTGTTACATAGATCCTATTTGCGGCTGTCTTTTAAATCTCTTTCTCTTGCGATTCTATTTGCTTTTAAAGGCCTGCTCGACATTTTTCTCAGTCGATTTCCTACAAAAGTATATTAATCTACACGTCCTTCGATCTCTTCGATCGATTTAAAAAAGTTTGACTGTTTGGACGTCGGACTGAAATCGGGCATTGTAGCCCAATCCACCGACGAGAATGATACCTTGCGGCGCAAGCATCATCACGTGTCCAGTTCGGTGTTCTCGGACGTTGACGTCGTCCCTATTTTGTTCGGTATTCGTAGTGAGAGATTCCTTCTTTTCCTCCTCCTCTTCTTCTTCCTCCTCCTCCGCGGCTTTCGGGTATTGCCTCGGCAACCAGTTCATCTTCGAAAGGTCGAGCACGGAGAACCCGGATTCGTAGAAAACGAGACCTTGCAAAGCGGCTAAGCCTCTCGTGCTCATCTTACCAGGAACTGTTGAGTTTGCTTGCATCCCTCGGCCGCCTTGAATGATGAGTCGGTTTCCGATTGTCAACATAGAATGGCCGACGCGAGGTGTCGGTGCTAAGCCAGTCGTTGTGACTTGTTGCCAGAGGAGAGCGCCAATCTCGCTCAAGTCGAATTTCCACAAGTCGTTAAACGTAGTCGAAACGCGACAGCCGCCGAATAAGTACGCGACGTCATTGACGACGCACAAAGTCGCCCCAGCCCTTGGACATGGTATCGATTCGTAAGCTCGACGGTTTTCTGGACAAAGTAACTTCCACGTCGCCGTGATTGCGAACGGACACGCGTCGTCCGTGCTCTCCAACGTGCACTCCCAGAAATCGTTGAAACACGCGTTCGTGTTTGACCCGCCAAAAACGAGCAATTTTCCATTCCGAGCGAACGTGGCGTGTCCCCATCGTGGCGCTGGTCTTCCGTGCACCGGATTCTTCTCGATGATTGTCGGTTCGTACCACGTCAACGAGCTCTTTCTTTCTAAAGCCATGGATATATCCTCGTTTGATTTTTTATCGGATGGAGCTAGGACCAAAAGATCGTCCTGGAATCCACTTATGTAGCCTTGCGACCCTCCAAATAACGCGATAACTTCGCGTCCTAATCCAGGTTTGTTACCAAACACTCTCAACGTTTGTATCGACCCACTGCATCTAGGAAGCGGTGGCTCCCCAGACACGTGCAACTTTTCAAAGGCGTGCGTCGGATTCTTCCTCTCGTTCATATCTAAGAAGAAGACGTCGTTATGGAATCCAGAAGTACTTTGTCCACCGAACAGGATTACTTTCGTCAAATCCTTCCCACATTGCGTCGCGCGGTGTAAATACCTCGGAGAAAATCTATCGTAGTCATCGTCTTCGTCGTTCTCTCCTCCTCTTCCTCCTTCTTCCGTCGACCCGTCGTTTTCGTGCGGAAACCAGTTCGGTTCATCCGACACCGTCGTCTCGCTCGACTCGCTTCTTCCGCCCCAGCGCATGATGCCGTCTTCTCCTTTACACCACATTCGATACTTCTTCTTCCAGACGAGCTCTGTTTCCGTGCTCTCGCGGGTAGATATGTTCCTAACAATAGTAATAATAATAATAATGAATGAATTTTGTCAGCATCCTGCGCAGACACACGCGCGCGCGTAAAAAGCAAAACGTAAATACAAAAAGCGCGCTTTTTCTACTAACGAACACGAACGCGAATAAAAAAGGTACAAAACTTTCTCTCATCAAATCAAAACGTCTCACCTCTCTTCTCTTCTTCCGAATTCTCGAAAGACGATCGCGCCTTCTTCTCCGACTTCTTTTTCGCACATCGTTTTCCACAATCGTTCCGAAGAGTTGACGACGTCGTGGAAGGATTTGGACACGCGTTGGATATTTCCAACGTTGTTGCTTTTCCCGGGAACGCGAAGTAAGATTTCCTCTTTGAGATGGTCCGGCAAAGCGTCAAAAAAGCAGGAAGAAGAAGGAAGAATATTTGTCGCCTCAAACTCGTTCTCCTTCTCTTCTTCTTCTCCTTCTTTTAACACTTCTTTGACGATTATCGCGCGCTTCTTCCCATCGGAAACTTTGCGAGCGACGACCGGCATTGTTGTTTTGGTTTTTGTGAGGGGACGCCGAAACGAAAAAAGGAAGAAGATTTTGGATTAATACACTTTTTATATAAAATTCATCGTAACACACGCCACTAAAGATGTCTTCTTCACGCCAGATCTTCCTCCATGGAGTGCGTGTGCGTCTCTCTATCTTGCGTTGGCAGATTGTACACCGGGCAGCAGTGCACGCCGATGGTACTTCTCGTCATATCTTCGACTTGTTTTTGCGCGAGTTCGGGATTGTTCACCCACGTTTCGTAAAACGAAAACGGGCACTTGGCGACGCCTTTATCGCCGTCGCCGGAATTGTACACGCCGGTGTACCCTCGGTGAAGAAGTTTGAATAAGTGATTTTGAGATTGATCGTTTTTACGGGCGTCGCGTATGCCGGAGATGGAGAGCTGCGCGTAGTTCACGCCGTTTGTTTCAGTGCCGCATTCGCCTAACGTTCGTCCGTCGTTGCCCACAATCGCGGAGTGCCCGAAGTACGTGTACACGCCGTCGCTTCCAGACGCGTTTGCGACCGCGACGTAGACGTTATTCATCCACGCCATCGTTTTCGCCACCATCACTTGTTGCTCCTTGGCCGGATACATGTACCCTTGACAACGAACGACGAGCTCGGCGCCTTTCATCGCGCACTCTCTCCCTATAATAGAAAAAAAAATATTAGTCGTCATCCAAAATGTGGAAACCAAAGAAGAAAACTCACAGATTTCTGGATAGTTGCCGTCGTCACAAATAATCAGGGATACTTTCATTCCCTTCGGGCCTTCGCACACGTGGACCTCATCGCCTGGGTACCACCCTTCGATTGGGCACCACGGTAAAATTTTTCTGTATTTCTGGACAATCTCACCTTCATCGTTGATGAGAACTAACGTGTTGTACGGCTGCTTCTTCGGGTGCTCTTCGTGTCGTTCCCCGGTGAGCGAAAACACCCCCCAGACCTTCGTTTCTTTACACACTTTTGAAAACGCGTCCGTTTCTGGCCCCGGTATTGACACCGCGGTTGCGAAGCACTCGTCTTTATCGTACATGATGCCTTGCGTGGAATATTCCGGAAAGACAATCATATCCATTCCCGGCAAACCTTGTTTCATACCTTTGACGAGCTCGCATATTTTTCCAACGTTTTCCATCACTTCTTCGCAGTTGTGAAGACGTGGCATCGGGTATTGGTACACGCACACGCCAACCGTGTCTGGAGAGGAGGAGATATCGCCTGTTCTCGCGCGTTTCATAGTATTATTTTCATCAGTACGCGAAGGATGATACAGAGGTAGAAGAGAGGTCGTTAGAAATAATCAATTTCGGGTGCGACCTTTGGAGCACGCGTTCCACTCCTCTAAAACAACACATCCAAAGCGAGACGGAGAGATTAAGAGAGACAGACGCACACACGCACACACACCGCCACCGATCGGACAAATGGAAACAACAAAACGCTTTGATTCGTTAAAAAAAAGCGAGTTTAGAGAGAGAATACTGAGATCATCATCTCTGAACTGTCTTTAATAAAAGAAGAGAGAGAGATGAAAGCAAAGAAGGAAGACAAATGTCTACGTACCGTGTCGAGACATTTTCTAGGTGGAAGCTTTTTTGTGGGCACTTTGGTTAAAAAAAAATTTGATTGCCAAAATTTTATGGACAGATGGAGAGAGCAGGAGAGAGAGAGCAAAAGCAGAAGAGTTTTTGAGATTTTGAGCGTCGTCGTAGCTCTCCTGCTCTCGTTTTCTCTCCATTAAATATTTTACGACGTTCACGACGACGTTCACGACGACGACGACGCGCGAAGCTTTACCCTCTCGTTTCCTCTAGGAATTACAGAACAGAGCGTTCCTTTTTTCTGAAATCGATCTCAGAAGAGAGAGAGAGAGACAGAGAGAGGAGACAGAGAGTTTATTTAGCGAGAAATAAAACTACTCGCGCGTAACCGTACTTGTTGACGTATTTGAGAAGGAGTGGTGATAATTTAAGCGGCGCACTAAAAATTAAGATGTCTGCCTCTGCGTCGCACCTCTGCTGCGCTCACGCGAGGACGAGAATAGCGTCGAATCAAATAGCATCGACATCATACAACGCTAAACCGCAAGCGAGACCATCACGAACGCTTCGCGTGACCAACGCAGCGGACGATTTCCGAACGTCCTCAAAATCGACGAAATCGTCCTCTTCTTCGCGTTTGCCGGCTGGAAGCAGTTCTCGGGATAATTCGTTCAATTCTTCGGGAAGTGGAAAAGTGAATACGAAAAAAATATCGCACTCGTCGACGGCGGCGTTTAAAAACAAAGGAGCATCGACGAGGGTGTTAGGGAGGGCGATCAGCATACCGAGAGGTGAGAGCGCCGGCGCGAGCATGGATTTGGATATTGGCGGAGATGTGGCTGACCTAGACATCGATGCGCTCTTATCGAGAGTGAACGAGTTGCACGCGGCGAGCGAAGCGATGAACGTGTTGCCTACGCAAAGGGAGTTGGATCAGCTGGAAAATACTTTAGAGAAGGAGTCTATTTCGGAGAAAGAAACGATGCGTGGATTAAAGAAGCCAAAGAGCACGACGACGAGAAGCAAAGCGGAGGCGAGCGCGGCGGCGATGAAGAAAAAAAGAGACGACGAAGAGTTACTTCTCATGGGCGACGACGAGGACGACGACGAAGATCTGGACTTAGATGACGACGAGGAAGTTTTGGACAGCGATATCATCGAAGGGAATGGATCTCTCGGCATTGAAATTGCGTCGATTGAAGCGGAGTTAGAAAAGAAAATTACAAAGGAAACGATAAAAGGGAAGAAAGGAAAAGGAGAGGAGATAGTTTTACCAAAGACGCGAAGAGTTATCAAGTCTGCGGCGAATGTTCGAACAGAGCGCGCGATGCGCATTGCCAGAGGCGTCCGTTCGCAGAGGAACTCGTCTTCGACGAAGAAAGCGATCAAGAATGAAAATCAAAAAGCGGCTGAGTTGGATGAAGTCTCGGAAAGGGTGCGAGCCTCGGACAAGATTGTCGGCAAGATGCAAGAGGCGAGACTGGCCAAGCGAAAGACAAAACCGTCGCTCAAAAAAGGACGAACTCGCGTTTTGAATCCCAGAGGAATTCTTCAAGCAAACCAGCACAGTGCGCAACAAGTAGATTCCATGAAAGTGTATTTAAAAGAAATTGGATCGGTATCTCTGTTGAATGCGAACGAAGAAGTGCAGTTGGCGAGGAAAATTCAAGACTTGATGAACTTAGAGACGACGTATAAAGAGTTGGTCGCCAAAGTCGCCGAAGGTAACGACCCTATCGCGCAAACGCATGGAGATAAAGTCACCAAGAGCATGTGGGCCAGAGAATTAGGTTTAACCGAATTCGAACTCGAAATGAGATTAACGGAAGGGAAGAACGCGAAGAATCATATGATTCAAGCGAACCTTCGATTGGTCGTTTCCATCGCCAAGCGATATGCGAATCGCAACATGTCTTTCCAAGATTTAATTCAAGAAGGATGCGTTGGTTTAATCAGAGGCGCCGAGAAGTTTGATTTCGAGCGTGGCTATAAGTTTTCTACGTACGCGCACTGGTGGATCCGCCAAGCCGTGACGAGATCCATCTCGGATCAATCGAGAACGATTCGTTTGCCCGTGCACTTGTTTGAAATCATTTCGCGAATGAACAAACTCGAACAAAAGTTCATCGTCCAGAACGGACGAGAAGCTACGTTGGAGGAAATTTCGGCGATGATGGAAATGCCTCAAGTGAAAATCACGCAGATAAAGAAAGCTGCCATGGCTCCAGTATCCTTGGCGCAAGCGGTTGGCGCGGATGACGATAAGCGAACGGTTGAAGACACGTTGGTTGATAACATCACGGAACACCCGGAAGAATCTTCCGGCAAAGTGCTTCTTAAGGAAGACTTGGAAAACGTTTTGAACACTCTAAACCCGAGAGAACGAGACGTGTTGCGTTTGCGATACGGCTTAGACGACGGTAGAGTGAAAACGTTGGAAGAGATTGGCAACGTGTTCTCGGTGACTCGTGAACGTATTCGACAAATCGAAGCTAAGGCGTTGAGAAAGTTGAGGCAACCGTCCAGAAATGGCATCTTGCGAGATTATATCCCACCCGCGAGCGCATCTTCATTAGGTTTGGAAGCGAGCGAGGACGACGAAGGCGACGAACGCATCTCCTCGTTGTCGAACCGTCAACCTTCGCCGCGTTGATGAGTGTAAAATAACGAACAACAACAGAAATTCTTGAAACGTCAGTCACGATTTGTAATAGAAGTAATAATCATAGCTTTGAGCGCGTTTGTGCAATATCATCGAGAAGTAATAACAACACCACTAACAACTGCATTAATAATATTCGAATAACATAGTAAAAACTAAACTAATATCCGCTCTCTTGGATCAATTTCAACCCCGCGAAGAACAAGAGCGCGAAGCCGCCGATGCTCGCCAATACAACCCCGCCGACTCTCTTCGCGATCCCACCTACCGACGCGTCTGTGTTATCGTCAATCTCCAACTCCATCAAACCTTTATTCACAATCGGCGCGTCTCCTCCTGGGCCACCCGGCAAAGTCTTCTTCGTTCTCTCGTACACTTCTCTTTGCACCGTCCCGAAACTCTTCTCGCTTCCCGACGCGAACTTCTTCAACTGGTTTCGCATCAACGCCGACGACTCCATCCTCATCAACGACGGATCGTTAATCGCCACATCGTACGGTAAACCCAACAATTCCATCTCTCGTAAATACTGTTTGGCCATTTCCACGTCTCCAAACGCCGCCACGCAACACATCGCCTGATATCGAATCTCTCTTCGCACCGGAAGAGAAGCGTCCTCGTCGAGCTTCATCGCTTGTTCGAGCTTTTTGTACCCTTGCATCCGTTCGCCTTGCTCGTACAACCCTCTGGATTCATCCAAAAGAGTTTCCGCTGGATGTCCTGATGAAGAAGGTGGTGGCATCGCGCGCACTACCACCTTCTTCTTCGCATCATCTCTTCTTCTTCTCGTCTCGACGGTGTGTTTTCGTTCGTGTTTTTCCGGCGGTCGTCGTCCACTCGATGATGATGACGCCGCGAAGAATGTATTTTGTTGTTGTCCCTTAATCCTTGTCGTCGTCTTTTTTAACGCCGAAGAAGAACAACTCGTGGACGCTCTCGTCGAACTCGTCCTCCTCATTCTTCTCTGTTGTCTTTCGCTCGAAGAAGGCGTCGTCTGGGATATCGATAGAACTCTTTTCATCGTGTCTCTCGCGATGGATGTGTTTTTGTGTTGTTTTGTTTTTGGACGAATCTTATTATACTTTTTGGCTCTCTTTTGGTGGGCCTGCCCCGTATCAAAAACAGTGTTCTTTGGCGGTTCCAAGAGCACCGAAGACGAGCGTCATCGAAAAATCTCTCTTTTTGGTCGGGTGGACTGTTTTGGTTTTGTTTTGGTAATCGCTCCTCCAAAGAAAGATAACACGCGAACAACACACACACACACTAATATGTTTGCCGTCCAGTCGTCGTCCATCTGCGCGCGCAGCAGTTCGTCGTGCCAATTAAAAACGCAAAAGACCACCAGTTCGAAGAGAGTTCAAAGATGCCACCATTCAGCGGTGCGTTTGTTTTGTTTTGTTTTGTTTTGTGTGTATATGCGCGCTCGTCGTCGTGCTCTCGTCGTGTCCTCCTCCCTTCTGAGAGAGAGAGAAAAGAAAGCAAATTTTCTCCCCAGTAGATCAAGATGTATTCGTGCTTTTGCTCGTCACGCTTTACTAATACCTTACATCGCTCTTCTTTCCGTTGTTCATTTATTATGTATGATATCATCATCATCATCGCAACAGGTTCAAGTCAACGCCTTAGGGGTCTCTAAGGAAACCATGGTACGATCATCATTTTCTTCTCCTTTTTTCGCCTTGATTTTCCTCTTGAATGATTTGTGTGAGAAAGCGGTTTCGAGCGTGTTGGTAAAACGAGTTTTACTCCTCGAAGCGCGTACCTTTTCAAATCCTCTTTCTTTCCCTATATTCTCTCTCTGTGAATCACGCACACTCAACTCACGTATGAATTTCTCCTCATTTAATAGGAATCTGTCAAGGAGAAAGCCTTGATTGCGTCCACCTCCTTGGCGACGCTCGCGGTGACCTCTCCGGCGTTCGCTTACGACTTGTTCTCGGCGGAAAACTCCGGCGCCATCAAGGTATGGATCGGCGGTTTGTTCATCGGCGTCTCCGGCGTCTCCGCCATCTTCTTGCCGTTCGTGACTGGCACGTTAAACCCGATCCAAATGGCCGTCAACTTAGGTTTGGTCAACGGTGAAGTCAGCAACTTGAGAAAGTTTAAGAGAAACGGCGAACCGATGGAGCACGGCACCAAATTCGGTCACAAATGGTACGACACGAGCGCGTTCAAGAACGGCAAGGACATCGATTTCGCGTTCACGAGCAAAACTATCGAGGCGCAAGAGAAGTAACTTTATACTCACACGAAAAAGACATCAAAAGACATTGTAACTAGATAAAAATACTTCTATACCATTAAACGCAGTGCGATAGTTTGTTCTCAGCAAAAGAGGAAGAATTGACTTCCTTCAGAAATTGAGCGCCACAATCAAACGCATCATCATCTTTACGCGACGATGATGATGTCATCCTCAATATCATCGTCGACGACTCAAAAGCATCAGCAGCACACCACTCGACTGCTTTCATCCTCGTTATCTTCCTCTTCTTCTTCTTCTTCTTCTTCTTCTGGCGGCTTCCGTCGTCGTCTTTTTTTATCTGATGGGAGCCGACGGCGCAAAACCAACAACAACATCACGACGACTTTGAAAGCGTCGTATCCCTCTTCGTCCGTATCCTCGAGTAGTTTCGTGGATACTTCGGACGCGGAGAACTACGACGTCATCGTCGTTGGCGCCGGGCACGCCGGGTGCGAAGCCGCGCTGGCGAGCGCACGCGTTGGCGCGCGAACGCTTCTGTTGACGTTGTCGCTCGATAAAATAGCGTGGCAACCGTGTAACCCGGCGATAGGCGGACCGGCGAAATCGCAAGTCGTGCACGAGATAGACGCGTTAGGTGGGAGCATGGGGAAGATTGCAGATAAGACGTACTTGCAAAAGCGAGTGTTGAATTCCAGTCGAGGCCCAGCCGTGTGGGCGCTTCGAGCGCAGACGGATAAGTGGGAATACAGCAACGCCATGCGAGAAGAAGTGGAGAGCAACGAGAGAGTGTTCATTCGGGAAGGGATGGTGACTGAATTGATGGTGAACTCAAACGACGAGTGCGTTGGCGTTGAGACGCACTTTGGGATGCAGTTTCACTCGAAAGCGGTGGTGTTGACGACTGGAACGTTTATGAACGGTAAGATTTGGGTCGGGAGGAAAACGATCGACGCCGGACGAGCCGGGGAAGGCAGTTCGGTTGGATTGACCGAGCACTTGATTAATCTGGGATTTGAAACTGATCGATTGAAAACCGGGACGCCGGCGAGAGTGGACGCGAGGACGATTGATTACACCAAGTGCGAGGAACAAAAAGGCGACGAGGACGCCAAGTTTTTTTCCTTCGATCCGAGGAATCATTTGGTCATTCCGCAAATGTCCTGTTATCTAACCAGAACGACGCTGAAAACGCACGAAATTATTCGCCAAAATTTACACGAGACGCCGACATACGGCGGGTGGGCAAGCTCGAAAGGACCGAGGTATTGTCCTTCCATTGAAGATAAAATTGTAAAGTTTGCGGAGAAGGAGTCGCACCAAATTTTCCTCGAACCGGAAGGTAGGAAAGCGCCTGAAATTTACGTTCAGGGGTTTTCCACTGGGTTACCGGAGCGATTACAGTTGGAATTATTGAGAACGTTACCAGGATTAGAGAACGCAACGATGATGCGTCCGGCATACGCGGTGGAGTACGATTACTTACCGGCGCATCAATGCACGAGAGATTTACAGACGAAAAAAATCGCCAACCTGTTCTTCTCTGGACAAATCAACGGCACGACCGGGTACGAAGAAGCCGCCGGGCAAGGTTTAGTCGCGGGTGCAAATGCAGCGGCGAAAGCGTTGGGAACGAAACCATTAATTTTGGAAAGAGAAGGCAGTTATCTCGGGACATTGATTGACGATTTAGTGACGAAAGATTTGCGCGAACCGTACAGAATGTTAACGTCCAGATCGGAATACAGATTAGCCTTACGAAGCGATAATGCGGACGCGCGATTAACACCCATAGGAAAAGAGTGTAACTTAATCGACGACGAGCGCTTCAAAATGTTCGAAGATAAAAGGGATACGATTGAAAACGAGTTGGCGAGATTGAAAAAATTTCGATTGAAAGAGTCCTCTCCGCTCGTCGCCGCTGCGTTGGAACAATCCAAAAATCTCGGCGCGGGCGGGAAGCAGTCGTTCACGTTGGAAGAGCTTTTGAGAAGACCAGGCGTCACGTACGACAAGTTTGTCGAATACAAACGAGACGCTGGAATCGACGAGATTCCGAGACCTCTGACAAAATGGGAAGCCGAGTGCGTGGAAATTCGCGTCAAATTCGCCGGTTTCATCCAAAGACAAAAAGTACAAATCGACCGAGACTTGAGCAAACACGGGAAAGAAATTCCATCGGAAATCGATTACAAGGACATCCCGATGAGGTTAGAAGCGAGAGAAAAGCTCGAAAAAGTGCGTCCGTCGACGATTGGCCAAGCCAGTCGCGTCGGAGGCGTCACGCCGGCTGATATTAACAGTCTCTTGATCCACATGGAAGTCTTACATCGTGAGAAAGAAAAAGCTCCATAATAAAGTTTGCTTTACGCGCAAATATACCAACATAGTAAAAGCAGCTCTTGTGTATTTATTTGTAACATATAACATTCATCGTCATGTTCACCGCACAAAAGCGAGGAGTTCATCTTTTCTCCTCTCCTTCGTCGTCTTTGTCGAGAAGAAAGAGAGCAAGAGCAGGAAAACAGTTGAAGAAGAAAACAGAATGTAAAAGTGCTTCGTCGAAAACATCATCGTCTTTACCGCCCGGAATACTCGTTCGAGTCGCAAAAACCGCGTGGAATCTTGGATGGAACGTAATGATGAGTCAACTCGCTCCGAAGGATAAAGTCTCCGGGGAGTATTCGAGACCAGAATCGCAGTTTCGCGTCAAAGATTTCGACGATGATGGTTTTCATTCCGAAGGTAAAAAATTGTATCTTTTCGCGGGAAAAACGTGCCCTTGGGCGCATCGAACGTTAATAGTGAACGAGCTGATTAAAAAGAGCTCAAAGCAAAGAAGAAACGAAGAAGAAGAAGAACAGGTGGAAATAATATATCTGGAACCGAACAAGAATACGGGTTTGTGGACGGTGCCGAAAGAGGCCGTCGAGCGAATCTTCTTTCGCGACGACGGCGATACCGGCGAACGACAACGACAACAAGAACAACAACCGATGATTGAAACGTTAAGAGACGTGTACTCGTACGTTTCTGGAACAAGATTCGAAGGTCGAGCCACTGCACCGTTATTAATTAGTGTCAGTAATGGTGGAGCTTTTGAGATTGTCTGCAACGAATCGGCCGATATCATTCGTCTCTTCGATTGTTTAAACGGAGAGAACGATGAAAAACTATATCCAAAAGAGAATAGGAAAGAAATCGATGAAATGTGCGCTTACTTGTTCGAAAACGTAAACAATGGCGTGTATAAAGCTGGTTTTGCGCAATCTCAAGCTACGTTAGACGATGCCGTCGATAAACTCTTCCAGGCGTTGGACGTCTTGGACCAGAAGTTAGAGGGGTCGAAGTTTTTGCTCGGCGACGACTCTCTGACTCTCTGCGATATCTGCTTCTACACCACCTTAATCCGTTTCGATGCGGTTTATAACCATCTCTTTCGTTGCACTCGCAAGCGGATATGCGATTATCCCAACTTATCCCGGTACTTGAAAACTTTATACGCCTTGCACGCGTTTCGAGAAACCACCGATATGGTCGGGATTCGAGAACAGTATTACACCTCCTTGTTTCCACTCAATCCAGGAAATCTCGTGCCGCCGCTTCCGTTTTCCTCCAAAGATGATTGGTTGCTCTCGCTTTAGCTTTAGTATTTAGAGTATTTAGAATAAAAATATGCAGAAACGGATGATACACAACGATATCACTCGTAGCGCAGAGCGCAGAAACACACTCTCTTTCTCTGTTTATTTGTGTGTTTGTTTGTTTCTCGAAAAGAAAAGAGGCAGACAAAAAAAAAAGGAAAAAAACGGCTCAAAGCTTATCCCGAGGGGGGAGAATTAACCTCATTCTTAGACGCGCGCGTACTGTGTCATCATCACCACGCGAAACGAGCATTTGGAATCACGTCGCAAATTCGAATAAAGAAAACTTAATTTTATACATCAACAATGTCTGCTTTAGCTTCCACGTCGTCCTTCGTGGGCAACGCGAGCGCGTTCCGTAAATCCGCCGTTCCCTCGAAAAAAGAGGTTTTGAGAATGACGCCTATGTCTGCTTTGCGCGGTAGGTCGTTGCAAAACACTCCGGAGGGAGTTTCCGTGGATAAAAAGGGCGCAGACTTTTTCAACAAAACGTATTACCCGAAAGCCGAGGACGTGGATAATTCGCGCAAGCCGTGGGTGGTCGTCGATGCGACGGATTTGAGACTCGGGCGAATGGCGTCCGTCGCGGCGACGTATTTGAGAGGTGGGAACGTGGCGACGTTCCACCCGTCGTTTACCACTGGGGTGAACTTGGTCGTCATCAACGCGGAAAAAGTGGTCGTTTCGGGGAAGAAATTCGAGGATAAGTTATACAGAAACTTCTCCACGACCGGGAGACCCGGGTCCATGAAGATTGAGACGTTCCGTCACTTGCAAGAGAGATTACCGGAACGCATCGTCGAAAAAGCAATCAAAGGCATGTTGCCGAAAAACAGAATGGGTCGAGAAGTGTTTAGACACTTGAAAGTGTACAAAGGGTCGGAACATCCGCACGCGGCGCAAAACCCGACGGATATCACCAAGGATTTGTTGGAAAAGTGCGGCGGAGCAGCCTGCGTAGTCAACCTGGAAGAGAGAAAGTAGAATTCTTTTCTCTTCTTTTGAGAGAGGTTAGCAAATTAAAATCTACTATATTGTCCTTAGCTTTTGTTTATTATATATATATCATTGATACACATACGTATATCTATATCTATATATATATATCCATACTACGCGCATTCTCTCTTATATTTATGACGCGTCGTTCTCTTATACTTCTACTACAATTTGTTATTCGTTTCTATGTGCGTTACATCCTATTCGCGCTTTCTCCCGCCTCAAATCTTTATCCAAATCTTCAAAATCTCCTTCTTCTCCATAACCCCATTCTTACAAGTTTCATTATTATCGAACCGGACAGATATCATCAATCTTCAAAATCATTCTCGCGCACTCTGTGGCCAAGCTCAAAGCCGAAGTCGTTACTAAAAGCGGCTGCAAAACGTTCTCCTTTCTCATGTCGCTCACCGTCCCTTTCTTCACGTTGATGCCTTCGTGGACGTTGCCCAACATGGCGTGTTTGTTTCTCAACTCCGTGACGATTTCAATCGGATTCAACCCGGCATTTTCAGCTAAAGTGTACGGAATAACCTCCAACGCTTCCGCGAACGCTTTCACGCAGACCGATTCCATCCCAGATAACGTTCGCGCCCACTGTCCTAATCTCACCGATAACTCAATCTCCGCCGACCCTCCGCCGGTGATTAAAAACTGCTTGTGCGCCAAACATCTGATGACGCACAAAGCGTCGTGTAACGATCGATCTGCTTCGTCTAAAACCAACTGATTTGAGCCTCGAACGATGACTGAAACCGTTTTCCCCATGTTTTCAATTCCAGTCACTTTCACCACCTTCGATTTACCGCACACGACTTCCTTCGCCAACTTGGCTCTTCCCAACTTTTCCGGCGTCAATTGCTCCGGATGCGCCACCGGTTGCAACTTCAACGTCTTCGCGATAAACTCAATCTCGTCTCTCTCCACGTCTTTAATGACCATAATCTTCGCTTTTTGTAAATAATGCATCCCCAACTCGGTCACCGCGTCTCTCAAGATTGATTTTTGAATCAACAAAACGTTGCACCCAGTCGCTTTGATTTTCTTGATCAAACCGATGACGTAATTCCTCTCCTCTTTTAAAATCCTGTCCATTTGCGTGTAATCGCTCACAATCACGTTATTCTCCATGTCCGTTTTTGGTGGACTGATACAAAACTGAATCAACGCTATTTTCGCGTCCTCTACGGTATGAATCCCCGACCCGGAGCCTTTGGCCGTTTTCTGGTCAAACACGATGCCTTCCGTCAACTCGGTATCGTCGATCGTCCCGCCTTGCTTTCTCACGCACCTCACGTCTCTCAAATCCACTAAATCCGGTCTCTTATCGTCCAAAATCCTACTCACACAATCCACCGCGATCGGTGCCAACACGTCCGAATACTGCGCGACGACTTTACTCCCTAAACTCGTCGTCGCCGCGTTTATCAACTGTTCTCGGTCGTTGATGTTGACCGGAATCGCAAACGTTTCCGTCAACTTGCACGCCTCGTCGCACGCCAACGCCAACGAATCCGAAATAATCGTCGGATGCACGCCTCTCGCGAGTAAAGCGATGCATTTATTCAACAACGCTCCACACAACACCGCCACAGACGTCGTCCCGTCTCCGGCGACGATGTCTTGGGATTTCGACAGTTCCACCAACATCTTCGCCGCCGGATGCGTGGCTTTCATCTTGGACAAAATAGTCGCCCCATCGTTGGTAATCGTCACGTCGTTTTTCTCCGAGACCATCATCTTATCCATACCTCTCGGCCCTAAGGACGTTCGTATCGCATCCGCGAGCTTCTTCGCCGCCGTCATGTTTGAAATGCGAATGTCGTGTTTCAGTTTGTCGTCGGTGTACCGTTCCCCGACTGTTGATTGTTTTTGTGTTTGTTGCACCGCCATCTTTCTCTGTGTATCTGTCTTTGGATGATCGCGCGTGTGAGTGTGTATCTCACGTATCTTATTCGTATTATCTCACTTCTTCTCTTCTCTTTAAGTGTATATATATATAATAAGAGCTTTTAAAAGTATGACGAGATCTCGACGACGATGATGATGATGATGATGATGATCGCAAAACACAGAAGAGAGAAAAAAGAGAGAAAAAAGAAATTTTTCAAAATTTTTTTTGTTGACTTTTTTTTGAACTCCTGTTCTTTTCTTGGTTTTTTGCTCTCGTTCTTATAACAACACTTTCACAAGGCGGAGAGCAACAGTTTTTATTATTACGGATGATGATGTGTCCTCTTAAGTGAACGAAAAAAAAAAGAAGTTAAAGAAGAAGGGAGAAGAGAGAGAGGATGAACACAAACAACGTCGATGACGACGCGATGCCTATTCCTATTCCTATTCCTCCTCCTCCTCCTCCTCCGCCTCCTCCGCCTCCGCCTCCTCCTCCACCGAGATTTGGGCGAATTGAGAAAATTGATGAATCCAAGAAGGATTTGAAGGATGATGATGATGATGATGTAGCGCCTCGAACGACAGCAGAAGACGAAGACGAAGACGAAGAAGAAGACGACCAAGAAGAAGAAGAGGGAAGCGTCTCTGCCACTGCTGTTGACAATACTACTACTAATAAAACGACCACCGAAACGACGACGATGAATTCTGCAAGTTTGCTAAAAACGAAAACGAACACGAAAAGTGGCATCGAAGATATCTCGCACTTGGTTTCGAAAGCGCACGCGCTGATATGCGAGTTACGATTGTTATCGCGCGTCGTACCAGACGAGTGGAAAAATAACAGAAAGAGCAACAATAATAGCAGTAATAATAAATACAAACCAATCTTGTTCGATTTCAAGTATTTAGAAACGCCGGAGAAGATTGAACATTCGATTTCGAAATCGGCGACGTCGAGACGGTTGGACGCGGAGTTTAGGAGGAAGTACGAAAAGCTTTTAGAGAGGTATTATTTGGCGTTTAATGCGGTTACAACTTGGTACAAAGCGTTCGTAAAGTTTACCGAGGACGTGGAGATTGGTGTATACGGAAGCGAGACGATTGAGACGCTTTTGACGAATCGAGAGGGGAAACAGCTTTTACCGGAAGCGGTGGCGTTGTTTGGGCAGATTTTGTTATCCATAGATACGACGTTCGATTACGAAGTGAAAGAACGCATAGTGGTGGCATATTATCGGTGTAAGAGGAACGCGTACGATGCCGGCGATGGAACCGCGTATTCCTACGACGCGACTCTTGCGCAGTTTGAAGACGTGGTGAAGTTGACAGAGAGGACGAAATACGGCGCTTCTTTGTCGTCCTCGATGTCGTCGTCGTTGTCATCGTCGTCGTGGTTGGGAAGTAGTACTCTTACAAGTAGCAGTAGCAACAGTGGCGGCGATAGCAAAAACAACGATAGCAATAGTGAAAACAGCTTAGAGAGCAATTTCCCGAGCGGGTACCCGCACGACGCGTACTTCTCGAGGTTTCCGATGCCGAAACGAGCGTTATCGCTCGCGATTGGAAAACTTCGTTCGGACGATATTTATAACTGTTGCTCGGAATATTATCCAGACCCCGATCATCGGTCGATAGCGTTGTCGCAACAAGCGTCTTTGTTGGTGTCCATCTTGTGGTTCTCCCCGGAAACGTTGATGGATAAACCAGAAGTGATGCGAGAGATTGTGGAGAAACATTTTGCCGATAACTGGATCGTCAATTGGACGTTCGGTAAAACGATAGATCTGCGAATGGCATGGAAACGATGCGAGGCAGCGAACGAGGCTTTGAACATCGCGTTAAACGCAAAGAATGTGCAGAAATTATGCGTACGGTGCGATAGAAAATTCAACGAGATCTCGAAAGTCTTTCGCTCGTTTTTCGCAAAGAGGAAAATCGTCGACGAGAAGTTCGTTCTCGATAACGAAAGTTTGATTCTCGATAGTTTGCGAGATGCCAATAATTGGTTGCGCTGGTGTTTGCTGCATAACGTTTCTCAAAATACAGACTTATCATCCTCGTTTGCGTATTACGCGCCGAAAATGGAACGACAAATGGAACTTTTGCTCGACGTCGCCGAAATCGAACGCGTTACGAAACTCACGTACGCAAAGTTGTTAAAAGATAAAAACACGCGGTGGGAAAACGCGCGAGAAGAAGCAACGTCGAGAATTTCCGAACTGTCGCGCTACTTTGCTGGTTCGGAGACTTTGACTAAGTTTTCCGTGAAGAAGGACGAGAATTTGACGCACTGGTTCGCGCACATCGCCGAGCAAATAGAACAGTTGGAGCACACGCAGCCTTCGAAAACGATTCAGCAACTTTCCTCCGCGTTGCTTGAAGTCGATAACTTTCATTCCATCAACACCAACCTTCAAGCGAAAACGTACATTGCAGAGGCTCGACAGTTTTTAGAAGTCATGTTGAAAACAGCGAGCGTCGGTGAAAAAGCGTTGAATACCATCACTGCTGTTTCGGACGCCTCGTATGCGTGGTCGGTTAAAGATTCAATACGCGAAGCTTTGCGTAGTCGCGTGCAACAAGATCCCTTCGCGTGTTCTAAAGTGCGTTCTTTGCTGCTCAAGCTGCGTTCAGTGCTCGAGATGCCGCTCATGCGCATCTCGAGCGACGAGCGCAGCGAAGACGTAGACGCGTGTTCAAAATTTTACAGCAAAGAAATTGCATCTTACGCGAGCACGATATTGACCGTCATTCCTGAATCCGTCTTTAAAATACTCGACGAGAAAGTGGTGAGTCTACGAACATCAGAGCTTACAAACTTACCGGCAACGATTGAAAAGCGAGAACTCACCGAGTACGCAAAATTAGAAACGAGAGAGGAACTGGCGCAAACGACTCATAACATAGCCGCGTTCGCGCGAGGTATTTTAGCGATGGAGAAAACGTTCGTTGGCGTTATTGAACTCGACCCGAGAAAACTATTAGAGGATGGCATTCGCGAGCAATTGGCGCGACGATTGGCAAAACTATTCGACGAGGAGTGTAGATTCGAAGGGCACGATCGAGATTCCGCGCGAGTATTCAAAGAGAAACTCATCTCGTGCGTCGAAAGGCTCGAAGCTTTCAAAAGCTCGTTCGAATACATTCAGGATTACGTCAACGTGCGAGGATTGAAAGCGTGGCGAGAAGAGTTGGCACGAGTGAACCAATTTTGCGTCGAGCGCGAAAAACGCGCTTTGGGAAGTCCTTCGGCGAGCAGAAACGTTGGTACCTCTTCGACGCCGCGCGCGGTTGCGTTGGGAATACCGATCTTTCCTCCCACCAAAAATGAACCGGATTCGCAGACGTACATGGGTAGAATCGTTCGAAAACTGATTAAATTGACGTCTGAACCGAAATATATCGACGAAACTATGATTTTTCTTCCCAATCGATTCGCCTGGGTCGATTTCGTGAAAACCGATAGACAGAAATTGAGTTCGAGTACGTTTAAAATCGTGAATAAAGCGATTGGAGTTTCCGGTTTACGCTCGATGGATGAGTTATTGACGAATATTATCGCTCAAAGTTTGAGGGAGTGCGTCGCTGGCGCGATCGTTGCGAAGACGTTAACACGCGTTGGTGAAGGAGTAAGGGACTATCGCTTACCAAATCTGGACGAGGCATTCGTGAAGAACTTTTGCAAAGATTTACACGGTATCGGCGCGTGTTTACTCTTGCGAACGTTCGTGAATACAGAATTGAGTTCGAGCGCGAAAATCGATTCTGGAAATTTGGTAAAAGCAATTGAAAACGTGAACGACGCGATGCTGTGTGACGAAACTCAACACGTTTTGAGCGCCAAACTCTTGCCCTCGCAATCGAGATTTTACGAGGAACTCAGCGATAAGTTAAAAAGTATTGGATTCCAAACGCCTTTATTGCAAACGTACGTGAAAATTGACGAATCCGACGCACAAAAAATCAACGTCGCGGACGTTCTTTTCGTATTTCTTGAGAAATACGTCTTTCCAAACGTTGAATACTCGGAAGAATTGAAAATTCTAATCGCGAGCGAGGTGAGCGGAAGGAGCCTTTTCAGATACGACGTGTCTGCCATCATCGTAGGCATCGCGAGCTTATGCGCGCAGTTCAACGGGACCGAAACGCTCACGCAGCACATCGCCTCCGTCGGCCTCGAAATCAAATCAAGAATCGCGGCGATTGCCATGAAGAGAAGAGAGGACAAACTTTCGAAATACGCAAACGTCAAACCTCCGAAGCCGGGAGGTAGTATTGTGAGCACTCGCAAAAACATCGCCCAAGGAAACTTGGAGCGAACGTACTCGTATCCGGACGACGTGCGCAAATTGGTCGCGTACTTGGAAACTTTGTCGTATTTCGCGAACGTCGATAGAGAAGTTTTAGAAAGGTTTGTTCCTTCGTACGTATTGCACAACGCGCACTCGTATGTCGATCTCTCGTACTGATTGATTGATTTATTTAGTAGTAACCAAGCATAGTTGTAGTATATTAAAAAATCTAAATGTCAGCTGTACTACCTACTGTACTATGCATTCTTGACGGACGACACCACCGGAACGCACACGCCGTCTTTTCTTAAATCGTAAGATGCCTTTTCGTCGTCGTAAATCCAATTTCTCCTCTCTAAAGTTCCTAAATTTAAGTAATCTATCTCCTCGCATCTGAGAACGCAAACTAAAAAATCTTCCATCGGCGCGTCAAACGCTGCGCTCTGGTCTTCTCCGAACGATTTTAACTTTTCTATTTGTTTCTCTCTCAACTCTTCCGTATTTCGTTGCATCTCTCCCGCGTCCTGGGGTAATAAGAATTGACCTTTGCCGCCCGCGTTCATGTGATCCCAAAGACGGCGTCTTTCGTCTCCGTCGGAGACGAGATCCACACTCCCACTGAAGCGCCACTGGCAATTCGAATCTTCTACCCACCAACACACTTCCCCATCAGCCGTCGCTGACCCATCTTCGAGAGCTTTCGCAAACTTATTCGATTTCTTCGAACACTTCATCGATACGAGCACTTGCTCTTTCTCGCTCGTCTTCAAATCTTCAAACAACACGCTTCTCACTTTCGGTTTCCCTTGACTATTCACCGTGGCTAATTGAATGACGTACGATTGCGGAAATTCGCGTCGCATCTTTGCAATCGCCGCGTACGGAGAAGAAGTCGTCGTAGTAGCGTTCATTATTAGTATTTATTTCCTGTGGGCGTTCTTCTTCAATTCCTCTCTCAAATGCGTCTTGAAATCGTCCGTTTCTTCGGTGTCGTCCCAATCGTTTTCCCACTGCGCCACGTCTTCTTTCTCCTCGTTTTCTCTCGTCCACTCTGTTTTCGTTCGCGTTGAAGTAAAGAGAGAGAGAGAGAGAGATCGTCAGTTTTTACGCGCAAAACAAAGATCAGAAAAGAAACGAGAGAGAAGAGAGAGATCTCAAATCTTCACGCGTTACGATTTTAAATACGTTACATATAGAATACCTTCTTCGTTGAACTCCTCGAACTCGTCGTCGCACTCTAAATCTACGAGCTCTTTTTGCTTCTTCTTATTTTGTTGTTCTTTCGCGAGGGTTTCGTTGCTTTTAGCGTTGGTCATGACTTTCTCTCTTTACTCCTTAAAGTGTAGTTGTGCGGTACTTTCTAGAAATGAAATAGAATATAGATTTGTTTAAAAGCAAGAACGACGTGATAATATTTCTTCATCGTACATTTTCAGTTATTACAAAACATAGGTCATCGAAACCGCACACAAGAGCGATACGATCGATAAAAGTCGAGTTAAACGAGGAATTGCACCAGATATGATTGCCTGAGCTTCCGGAGGAGGCGAAGGAGGCGGCGCGAGTTTCGTCAGCGACACCGGAGCGGTAACGGCGGTAACGGTCAAATCCGCTTGCGCACTGAGAGTAGTTACCATTTCGTTCAACTTCGTCGAATCTTCAGTGACGAGTTTTTCCTCCACGTCTGAAATATCGGCATAAGTGGTTGTTTCCACCGTAAATTCGATTTTTACTTTGTCCGTAGCCGCTTGAAGTTTACGACGACTTGCGTCGACGACGTCGATAACACTCTTCACCGTAATAGCATCGGCGCCAACGTTCAAATACGCCGCCATGCCTTTCTTAAACGCCGTCTTTTGCGCTTCACCAAACTCGGCCGCGCTGTATCCCGTTAGCTCCATCGTGGCATCGACTGCAGCTTGCGCTGGAGGTGGGCTCGGCGTTGGCGGTGGACTCGGCCAAGGCGCGTGAGTAAATGTAACCGAATGCCCCCCCTCCTCGGAAAACGTGCAGTCAGCCATATCGGTGGTCTGGCACTCCGTGTACACGCAAATCTTCGCGGGCGCCGCGGAAGTATCGTACGTTTTACAGTCACCCTCTCCCGTTTCCGTCGCTCCCGAGCTTATACTCGTCGTCGACGTTCTACCCGACGTCACGTGCATTGCATACTCGAAACTGGGCGCCGTCGTCGTGTACCCGCAAAAGGTCACCTCCGTCGCATAATACGAAGAACAACACATTCGAGAGCCAAAGTCTCCCGCGGTATCGGCACCTTGCACGACGTAAGATTCTCCAGTCACGCTGCACGTCGTCACTGGAGGTGAAATTTCATCGATTTCAGGATATGCAGTCGCCAACAATTGTCTGCGAGTCGAGTACTCCAACGCGTGATGGCTGTTCGAGTATCTGTACGCGTGGTTAGAAGAAGCGGCTGATTGTTCGGCGAATTTCTTTCGCAGCGCGAGACCGCGTTGCACCGCTGGTCCAAAGCTGTTCGACTCAAAAGACGACGACGAGGACGACGACGTCAAAGAGTAGGAGAGAAAAAAAGTCAGGAGGAACACGATCGAAAGCGCGACCACATCGCGCGACTTTTTCGCTTTTCTCCACCAGAAAAAAAGGCGCGGAGTGTTAACGCGCTTTTTCGATTTCGAATCGTCAAAATCTGCTGCCACCGAGTCGTCGACTCTCGCCGCCACGGGGAAGTCGTCGCGGTAGCTTTGACGCTGCTGCTGACGACTCTTCAAGTGGGTTTGCATGTTAATTTCGTTCGTTTATTTTTAATAATCTCGCGCGCGTGTTGTGTTTTGCGTGCGAGGAACTGTTGCAGTAAGCAGAGGCATCAAGTACGTAGTTTTTTTTTTTGTGTGCACCCCGCGCCCTGTAAAACACGCCGAAAGGACTATGTCGTAGAACTACGCGTATATTGAGAATGAACGAAAATAACTAACTGACACTTTTTCGGGCGCTGGCGCCGCGCCCGTCTCTCTCTACGCGCACGAAAAGACAACATCGATTCTTCTTCTTCTTCTCCTCGTTCTTCTCTTTTCGTCGTCGTCGTCGACGACAACGCGAGCGCGGTATTCCGCCTTTTTTTCAGACGAGACCGATAAACATCGAAAACATTCGTTCTCACCTCCTTCTTCTTCTTCTTCGCTTTTTTGTCCTTCCTCGAGACACGAGCGAAAGATTTGTTGAAGCTCGCGCCATCGCAAACGCTCCAAAGTTTCTTGATTCTTTTTGTTTTTCGACGGAGAAGTTGGATCGAGTGGTGAAAGCTCTTTCCTCCTTTCCACGTACGTGTTCGAAGCGTGCCAGATGCCGGCGCTGTCGAGCAAAGTCTCCAACGATCCGGCGCGATGTTTGGCGTCGACAACGCCTGAAGAGAGTGGCAAGAGAAAGCGAACTTGCCTTCTAGCTTTGGTTTTATGGACGCGAGCGTGTACCTTTCTTTCAATCCACCTGTTCGTGGCTACTTCGACGTTGAACTCACCGGGATGCACAGAGAGTGGGTCGAGCCATTCTCTTAGTTCCGCAACGCGAGTTTCACCGACACTGCTACTGCTTTCCGATGAAAAAAGTAAATCTTGAAGGCGAGAGCGACCTCGGATCATTAAACTCCTCCCTCCGCCAGAAGCTTTCGTGCTCGTAAAAATTGTTTGATTGTTGTTCCATTTTTGAACGAAGCCAGCGTTTACTCTCCAGTCGGCGTACACGACGCCGTCGCTATCCTTCTCGTAATCGAAAAAGAACGGATGATAGAATAAGCTTCCCTTCCCTTCCTCTGCAAACTTATTTGCACTTTCGGTAAGTTTCGAAGTTTCCAGAAATGAAGAAATATGTTTCTTATCCAAATACACGTCGTCTTCTTGAACGATGAATAAGACTTTATCGCTGCTCTCGTCATCGCAGTCTTCGCAATCGGAAAGTATTCTGCGCAAAAAAATATCCCTGTGACGAAGCGCCAAGTCTCCGGGAGTCAAATGCGATTTCGTCCCGTCGATCTCTCTGAAACCGAACAACTCTAAATCCAAGGCAAACTCGCACGGCAGCGACGACGACCGGTTCTCTTTCACATAATTCATCTTCAGCGCGCGTTCTGCTCGTTCAATTGTTACTCGACGACCATCGCTACTCTTCTCCTCCTCGAGAGATATTTGCCAGTCGCCGTTTCTTCGCGACGAACGAAAAAAATGTTCAGAGGAAGACGATAGAAACGACGTCATCGACTCCGCGTCGAAATCGTACGCCGCTACGGCTACCGTGACGCGCTTGAATCGAGGCGCGTCACCGTCATCCGTAGCGGCGCACATCTCCCGATAATTTTCGATGATTCGCCGTAAGTGCCTTTTCCTTTCGTTCGACGAGGACGATATCTGCCAACCAACTGTCACCACGGCGAGAATCTCCGTCGTCGTCGTCGTCGTCGTCGTCGTCAAAGAAGAAGAAGAAGAAGAAGGAAATCTCTCCAAAAAACCCGCGCCAGAACTTCGAAACACCACTTCTCCTTTTCCTCTCATCGCGAAGTGCACTCTCGCTTTGCTCGTCGCTTTTTCCGCGACAAACGCGATGAAAGCCACGAGCAAAACGGATTTCCACTTTCCCCTGATATTATGCTCTTTTGATTTGCTCTCGTTGCTCCTCCGCTTCATCGTCATCTTCTTTTTATTCTTCTTCTTCTTCTCGCTCGCGGTATCTCCATCTTCCTCAGAAGAGAGGTCTCTTTTCTCTCGAGCGCACAAAAAAAGTGACGATGATATGCTCTCTCAACTCCCCTAACATGCGCGACTTTATAACGAACTCATCGATGTGAAAAAATGCGCCAGAGAGAGAGAGAGCGCTCGCCTCCTTCGTCTCGAAGACGATATAGGGTTGAATACCCTAAATAACGAGCGTTCGATTTTCTCTCTCTTTCTTTTCCTCAGAAGAAGAGAAGAAAAGTCATCATCCATCATGGGCGGAGCATCGCGGCGTTCCGAGAAGGAGGAAGAGGAAGAGGAAGAGGAGACTTCTTCTTCTTCCTCACGTCGACGAGTTCTACTTTCAAAAATCGTCGAAAGAAACGCGCAGTTGGAGAAAAAGATGTCTGAAATCTTGACGAGAAGAAAACGAACCGACGACTTTGATAAAGACGAGGACGATACAGACGACGAGTTTATCTCGCTGGAGTTTTTAGAGAGACAACGACGAGAACAAGAAGAATCAGCTTTCATCAGCTTTAGCGGTGTTACCTCTTCTTCTTCTTCTTCTTCTTTGTCTTCTTCAAACTCGAAAGAGGACAAAGAGGAAAATGTTTTGCTCGTCGATGTGTTCGTGGAAAGCGCTTTGCGATTGGTGAACGTACAGTTGAGATTTTTAAAATTCTTGATGAAAGAAGACCAAGAAGACAACCAAGTACAAAAGCACCGAAGTCGAATTCGAACGCGAGAAATGACGCTCATCGCGCACGCTATTGGGAGCGTGGTTTTGAACGTAGGACGCGTGGTGTCGAGCACGAACGCGAACTTTTCGAGTGTTCTGATTCAGACGCAAACGACGACGACGATAAAGACGAATAGCAATCATCGAGGAGAGGAGGAGGACGAAGGTATCGTCGTCGTCGCCGACATCGAGAGCGTATCGACGTTACTGGCGAAGGAGGTTTTAGCAGACGCGGTAGCAACGCTCAAAAAGCACGGCGGTGAGGAGGAGAGCAGCACTGATGAGAGCGACGGTGGTGGGAAAAGACTCGAAGAGAAGCAGTGGTACGCGGCGTGTGTAGTGAGAGCGATTAAGGCGTGCGCGACGCTCACGAGTTGGCCGGAACGGGAAATGGACGCTCTGGTGAATGTCTTGTTGAGAGAATGCGCGTTTTATAAGTACGAAGGTTGTGCGAGGAGAGGCGAAGTGGACGACGGTAATGGAGAGACGAAGGTGAGTGAGGATTCATATATCGGCGGGTTTGCGGAGGAGAGCGATTGGTGCTTACCACCGTCGAGCGCGTTCGAGAAAGCGGGGAAAGCAGAGACAACAATAACAGAGGTGAGCCCGGTGGAACTTTTGAAAACTGAGGCGCTCGCGGCGTTGGGGTACATGGCCAAAAGAAACCCATCGGGAATGTGTTCGCGATGGCAAATAGTCTTCCCTCGAGAGTTTTCTCCTGCGCCGAAAAAGAAGAAGAGCAGCGTTCTTCTCGCGTCGCAGAAAACGCTCGAAAAGTTGATGGTTTTCGAACGAAGCGCATCGGTTCGTTCGGCGGCGTGCTTTGCGATTATTTCGTTATTAGATTCAAGCGAAGCGAAGAAGTATTTAGCAATGGCAGAGATGAAAGAGGATAAGGGTGTAAGCGGCGGTAGCGCTGTGAGTGCTATGTCTTCGTCATCGTCGCGTCGAGCTTCGTCGGGATTCTCTACGGTATCGATGAACTTAGGGGAAAACGCAGTGGCGCTGTGCGAAACGATTTCGTACGCGTGGACCAGAATTTCAGAGCACCATTTTCGAAAACGTTTTCCTGGTGCACCCACGCCGAGTAAAGACAACATAGGAAGCGCGGACAAATGGATAAGCTGGCTGAGCATCTTGACGGAGAAAGCGGTCGATTCCTTGCCGTTTTTGAGATTGCCGAAGCGGTTGGTACCGCAGCTCGCGAACTCGATCAAATGCGCACTTTTGATTGAGTATTCCTCGTTTCCAAGCAGCGCGGTAGTGAGCGCGTTTTTCAAAGAAGCACCAATTATTCGATGTCTTGGAATCACGTTGAGTGCGAAAATCGGCTTTGAAAGTTTGGAAAGCAACGCGTCTTCTGTGGTGTTCAAATCCAGCTTAAACGCCAGAAAATACACCGCGGATGAAATGACGCTGTTTTTGCAAGCGTGCGAAGCTTTGTGGAAAAAAGCAGCCGCATCGACTACGCGCGATTCCTTGATAGACAAAGAAGTTCAGGAATCGTGCGAGGCTTTTAAAGCGCTGCAAAAGTTGGCGTCCTCTGAAAACGCGTCAAAAATTTTGTTTCCCAATCGAGAGTGCGTTTGCAAACTCTCGCCGGACGTCTTGATGGCAATTTTTGTGGCAAAATCTTCCTCCAGGGCAAATAAAGTCGCTTTCGAGAAGGTCATGCACGCGAGCGTAAAATTGCAGTGCGCGATGCTCTCCGCTGTCCTTCAAAAGAGCAGGAGGAAGAACAGCAGTTTTCTTTTCTGCGCGGAAATTCGCCGCGAGCTGTGGTGCAATTTTATCGACAACGCGCTTCCGTCGTGCCTTTCGAACACGCGATCGGATGAAGTCACGCAACTCGTAAAAATCGCCGCTTTGCGGTGTTTGAGCGAAACGACAGATTGTGTCATCAGCGATATACGATCGAGTAGTAACGGTACCGCGGAGATTTCTCGAATCAAAGCTGTGTTTGAGGCTCCTCTCGATATTTTGCGAGAAAAACATCGTCGATATCCGAGCGCAACTCGCGCGGAAGCCATGAGAACGCTCGCATCACTTCTCATCTTAGATCCGAAATATTTCGAAATGAATGAGGTTCTCTTGGGCGCGTTAGAAAGCGTCAAGAACGCTATGAATCAAGAAAGGACGCATCAAGATTTTTCAAAGACGCTGGAAATGAACGCGTCTTTGTGCGCTGCAAACATCGCCTTGTGCGCTACAAGGTTGCCGACGCCTTCTGCGGATGATAGTGATGATGTATCGATTAATAAAGAATTGACGCATTTGTTCCACGAGTGGACTATTTCGAAAGCAGACAAAGTGCGGGCGAACGTGGCGCGAGGGCTCGGACACATTGCGAAATTTCGTGACTTGGAGGATGAGACGCTTCAACTGATTTGCGAGGCGCTCTTTTCTTGCGCCTCTACGGGTTCCGCAAAAACGCAATGGAACTCTTGCGTTGCCATAAAAAACTTATTCGAAAACCAGGATGCGATCTCTAACGAAGCGTTCTCAGCAGTCAGAGGCGTCAGCAACGCCGGTGTCATTCTCACTCGACTATTACTCACTCTGATTAAAACGAGCGAGAATTTCAAAATTCGTAGAGAATCTCTCGCGGCTATTTCGCGAGCGTCGCGTACGTTTTTGGACCATCTTTCATACGTCGATTGCATCCGAGTCGTCGTTGAAGCGCTCGTCCAAAGCGAGAAACAGTGTAGTAAACTCGTCGGAGAGTTCGAAGACGACGATGGTAACGTAACATCAAAGCGCGCTGCAGAGAAGTATCGAGAGGAGCTCAAAGCCCAAGCGATTTCGACTTTTGTTCATTTACTGTCGATTGGCGTCGTGTCTGAAAGAGGATGCACGAGAATCGTGAGAGAACATTCGTCTCACGCTCTCGAGGCAATTCGAATTGCCGTTGATAACATAGAGACTGGTGGTAGCGAAGGAGATGGTGACAGATTCGAGAGTGCGACTAAATTCGATAAAGAGACGGTATCGAAAGCGCAAACCGTGTTGAGCGAAATGCTAGGGGTGCCTGTCACCGTCCCCCGTCCCGCTGTCTTTGAAAAAGTACTTCTCGCTAAAAACGAAAACGTGCTTTCCTCGAAGCACATGCACAAATGATTCTGCGCGCAAGCTGTAATAGTATAGATAATTTAATATTAGAAATCTCAAGTTTTTGCTAAATTTAGAGCACATCTTCCGACATACCAAAGACAGTCGTCGCGCCCCGAATGTCACCGGCCGTATAGCACATTTGGTTTGGATGAAACGCCATGGCAGAGATGGCACCGAGGCGCGCTTTCGTCGTCTTATTCGTGTACAAAACTTCACCAATTTCGTTCCCTTCGACATCCCAAATTTTAATGGCGTCTTTTGTGGTACCGCCTACGATGCATGGAGCCACTGGCGTGGAGATGAGCGTAGTGAGCAATCTCTTCTTTGCCGGCAATTGAGAGCTGTGTCGACCACCTCCTCCACCCAAAGGCGACGGCTGATTCGTCTTTGCTGCACCGCTGACTCCCCCAACAACAGAATCAATCGCGTTCCCATCCAACGTCGTCCCTTCGTCATAATCCTGTCTCGCGACTGGTTTTCCAGATACGTTCACCATGAAGAACGGCTTCGCAGCGTTGCGCAAATCACAAAAGTGCACGTCACCGCTGGAGGACCCGGTGGCGACTAGATTCCCAACGCTTCCAGGTTGGAGCAAAATAGAAACTACAGAGTCTCCGTGCGTTTTAATAGCGCTCAACAAGCGAGCAGGAGTTCGTAAATCGTAAGATAATACGCTCCCATCGTTTGCACCAACCATTAAAAGTGCGCCTTCGGCGGCTAACGAAGTCGCCGCCGATGGCGTAACCAGAGACTCCAGACATAACTCACGCGACGCGTCCCAAACGTTCAAAATAGGGTTTGGGAGCGTATTTCCGGCTGAATAAAGACATCCCGCAGCTTGCTGCCAAAGAACAACGGCATTCGTTTTCGAATTCTTTGGATGGTGACTCGAATGGTGATGTCGCCAATCGGCCGTATCTTCCGCATTGTACGTTCCGTGAGTTTTGTACGCTCTCGGGCGAGACTTTAGCGTTCGCCAAGCGGCAACCAGAGTCTCTTCACCTCTTCGAAAGTAGTCTCGCCATAACTTGACGCTTCCATCCGAGCCGGCGCAAAGCAACATGGCATCATCGAGCTGATTTACGAGTGATATTTGGGTCGCCGATCTCGTCGGGAGTTGAGCATCAAAGGCATTCGTAATCGTTTTCGAAGCGTAATCAAAGACACGTATCAATCCTTTTCCGCCCGAAGATGCAATGTGAGGTAACAAAGGATGCATCACAACAGCAGTTGGCGCGTTGTGTCTTGAGTTCTGAACATTTTCATGGGACGCTATGACGTTCGTAAAATCAACCAAATTTTGCGTGGCGCGTTCTTTACCTCGATAACTTCTGTCCGATGCAGTTTGTCGACGCTTGCGGCGACGAAACGGTTCGAGAATAATTTCTTGACGTTGTTGACGTTGCGAGAGCGTCGCGCCTTCATAGAAGTAATTATCAATGTTATAGTATTTTTCGCTCGATGTGTCCACGTAATCGCCGTCGAAAAATTCCTCGTTGTTCTTTGCTCCGGCATTGTTGTTGTTGCCATTGAAAGCGTTGAAAGTGGCGTTCGCGTCTCGTCTCGCCTGCGCAAAAGAGCTTCCGTACGCGTACATGTACTCCTCCTCAACTGATGACCCTCCATCGCTGTAATCATCGTCGTACGAATCTCGATCGGCATCGCTAAAAGTTCCTTGGTCGCTGTCGCTATCCTCCGAATCTCGATCGTCGTCGTCGAAATCTGTCGTATTATCTTCCTCTGGTTCCAACAGCGATTTCGAAAAATGCTCTCGCGAAGCCTCGAACAGTCTAGAAAGTGGAGGTTTCGCCGGTCGTCCCTGGAGCGACGCTTCGTCTTCGGCTAAGTTGAATAAATCGTCATTACTTGAAGTCGGAGCCTTCGGGTTGTTTTGCTTGTTCTCGTTTGCTGAATCGTTCGAGTCTTGTCTCGCGAGCATGAGCTTGTCGCTGCTATCGCTGTGACCTCCGATCATTGACAAAGATCTTCTCGATCTGGGAGAACTGCTGATATGCATCTCTTCGTCGTTCAAAGACATACGAGCAACTCTGCCGCTCACACTTCTCGCAAGTGTTTCGGAGTCTCCCCGAGCGATGTCTGGATTCGATCCAGAGGATTTGAAAGAGTTGAACAGAGAACTGGCGACGCGCCTGAGGGGCGATTGCGGCGGTGATTGCAACATCACCGATGATCGAGCCAAAACACTCGGCGCCGGCGGCGAATTTTCAGGTCTATCGCCGCCAGAAAACGCTTGAACCGTCGTATTGATTGAAATAGAGCTTCGAGACGTGATGGAGAGTCGTCCAAGGCTTCGCGGGTCGCCGGCGGCTCGCTCTGATGTCGTTCGCTGCAACATGTTGTACTCGGGGGACCTCGAGGAGACTTTGTTCCCACTGCCATCGTCGCTTTTATTATCGATGTTATGAATATCGAGAGAGCCGTGCGAACCTTGCGGCGATGAACCGAGCAATTTTCGACCCCTTTCAAACAAACGACTTGACCAAGAATCTGCGCGCTTCAGACTTTTAGAGGCTTCTACAATGCGACCCTTGCTATCTTTACTAATTCCACCGCTGTTCGGGCCAAATTTGCTACCAAAAAGGAGTTCATGCGTCTTCCTCTGTAAATCTTCGCGTTTTCGCATTCGCTCGCGTTGAATTCTCGCTTGCCTCCCAGGTTTTGCACCAAACGTCTCCGCTCGAGTCGCCGCTAACGAGATCGGGTGTTTCGAATGCAATTTTGAGCACAAGAGCGCGGATTGCCCGCAACTCGCGACTCGTGGTGAAGGATCGACGGCTAAATCAGCCAATGCAACCAAAACCGCGTGACTGGTTATCTCCTCGTCTCGTTGGTCGTACAGATTTTTCGTCAAAAACGATGACGAATTGCTTCGGTGTGGAAAACGTTTTCGTGGGTGCATAGGCTGCTCGTCCGTGAGAGTATCGCCGCTGCTCCCCTTCTGAGAATCCGGATGGTTTCCGTCGAGCTCGTCCTCCTCCTCATCGTTATCATCATCATCATCGTCGTCATCATTATCGCTTCCTTGAGCATTATTATTATCTTCTTTGTCCCGCAGAACGACGTTCGATTCAAATACGTCGTCGTCGTCTTCCGATTCTTCAACGTCAGAGTTCGATGTAGAAGATGAATCATCCGGATCGTCTGAATCACTTTCCGCAACTCGTCGCATGTGTGGAAAGTGTGTAACCCCATCGTGCGATCCGCCACCTGACGAAAACGAGTATCTCTCCGCAAAACCTCCTAAATTACTTAAACTTCGATGTCTTTCCTGTGCCGCACCTTTTGTTCGCTGCATTTCGATAGGTGTTGCCGCTTTGAGATCTCTGTGATCATCAACCGCAGAATATCGCCTCTGATGACGTGCAGACGGTTTTTGCAAACCTGCTGCTCCAGAGTTTCCCATCGGTCGCGCTGAAACGCTCATTAATTCATTGTCGAGGCCGACGATATTACCACCGCTGTTTCCAACCGAACCGCCTCTCAATAATCGTCTCTCCTGTTGCTTCGATTCGCGGCGTTTCCTCCATTTTTGCGCAGTTGCTTGGAAAGTCTCTGAATGTCCTCTCGCAAATCGTCCAATCGCAATAGCCATTTCACACCTAGTACTCGTGCACGAATCCGAAGAAAGTTTCGAAAGTATCGCTCCGATAGCCTCGCGCTCGTCGCTGTGTTGTTGTCGGCGCAACCCAAGTTCGCGTTCGTGTTCTTCGTGTCGTCTCTGTTGTTCTTCATCCACGTCATTCGCCGAGATTACTCCTGTGCCATCGTACACGCTTTCACCGTTTTGTTGTTCGACACTGCCAATGCCTACCCCGGTAGATCCCGAGTGCCCGTGATGTTGCTTACCTTCGTCGGAGCCCTCGCCCGCGATGCCGCTTAGCTTTCTTCCGAGCAACTCGGCTTCTGATTCAATCTTCTCGACTCTCGATAACGATCTCGATTGCACTCTAGAACCCCTCGAAGACGGCCGCAACATGCTATCGTTGCTACCGCCTTGCTGATGTTGCGTTTGTGGAAACCCCATGGATGCCATTTTCAAATCTTCCATTTCTTTTCGTCTCTTTTCCTTTGCTTCTCTTTCTTCCGGGACATCAATCATCACACCGAGCGCGTACGCAGCCGCCGATCGCGCGTCCGGACTCTGATGCGAAAATGCATTCGATAGTACTTTTACAGCGCCAGCTCTAAACGCAATTCGCCTTGCCTCGACGTTATCTTCACACAATTTTGCAAGACACAAACACAACCATTTTGCGAGTAACGGACTCGTCGCCTCTCTCGTACCTCGAGGATCGCACGCTCTCGAGATATGCGCGAGCACAACATCGACAAGACTACCTTTTAAGCACGCGCTCTGGCCTTTCGGGTGATTGTCGCAAACGGATGCTAAGACGAACGCCGCCATTGCTCTTTCCTCGGCTGGAATGTTTGGCGCGTCGAGAAATCGAATGAAATACGTGTGTCCGGAATCTTTGACCAAATCGACTTGACAACTGCGATCAAACGCAAGAATCTTGGTCCAAATGAATACCAAAATCTGTCGCAAATCAGGCGCAGTCGTTTGCAGAAGCTTCAAGACGTACGGAAAAATACCGACGGATAACGCAAGATCGACCGCCCAGGGACCCATGTCGAGAAATCGACCTAACAAAACGAGCGCCCGAAGACGGTGAGATTGCGAAAGCAAAACTTGCAAAACAATCGGAAGTTGTTCAGGTGGATCTTTGGAATTATCACCGCGTTCAAGCCACACTTCGAAGGCTGTGAGCTGCTCCGAAAAGAACGAACTGGGCGTAAAGTTTGGAAAGGCTTGCTGGGAGGGATCTTGTTGTTGCGCGCCGTTCGTCCCGGCGGAGGCGCTTTGCGAAGCTGCCATTCTCTTCTCCGCCTCAATCAAATCGGGAATTTGGAGCAAACAATTCTCAACCGCCATATCCCAGGCAAGCCACATCGGATGCTGGTGCGTTGGTGGCAACTCAGGAATGGAAACTGGAGTACAATCGTTCGCGCGCATTATTCGCTCCGCCAATAAGAAGTTGCGGAACAAACTTGCCAGCAATAAATCCTGTCGAAAGAGTTGCTGAAAGAGCGGACGAGGCAACACGTTCCACGCAATTGTATCCGTAATCGCTGTAAAAATCCAGTTGAGTTCACCCAGTGGTGTTTTCCTATTATTTTGTAAGCCTGGAATTTTATCGATGATATCTTCGCTCACGCCGCTTTCGCCTTTCAAAACAGACCGACTCACGAACCATTGCAACGCGATTTTAATTGGTGTCGTCAAACACGCCGTGAAAACATCCGCGGGAAGCTCTACACTTTGTGGTAAGCTTTCATCTTCCGAGCAAGCGGCAAGAACGATACGTTCCTCTCTAATTGGTGGAGCCGGCGTCGGCGGACGCGTCGGCAACGGTGGGAAGTTAGAAGCGTTGAACGCGCCAGACGGCTTCGCGCTTCGCACTCTCCCTTCAGTCTCGATGTTTTCTCTATTATTGATGTCGTTGCTATTCTTTTCGTTGTGACCGTAATTGCTGTTGTTATCTTTATTGGTGTTTGTCAAGTCATCCATGGTGCCGTCGTAGTTTTCGCTCACCGCTGCTAGGTTTTCCCCGGAAGCCGAGCGTCGTTCCTGTTGCATTTTACTCTTCTCTTCTTCCATCCGCCGCCGTTTTCGTTCTTCGTTGATCCATAAAAACGACTTGACGATTGTACCTGCGCTCGAACAATCGAATAAATAAATTGCCGGCGCTCCCGTCCACTGTTGCACGTCGTACAAAGAGAGCGGAATGTATTGCGTGTAATTTTTATTGAACACCCACACTTCGCCGTTTTGCGTCGGGCGAGGGACGCCGTGGCCGTTATAGTGGAACAAAACTCTCTCGTTCTTTGCACTTCTTCGACACGAGAGACACAATTTTTTCACGTCTTCTACGGTTGGATCGAGCTGCAATCTATATTTCGCCCGAGGTTGCCATCGTTCGTATTGCGCTTGCAAAGCTTTCCCGATGGCGTCGAGCGCCTTTTGCGGCGGCGTCGCTAACGGGTTGATCCAACACTGCGCTCGCGCGCACGGCGATACTTTCAAACAGTCTGGAGGATCAACTCCAATGTTCAAGCAAAGCACCAATGCGACTGATGTCGTCTTCATGCGATCCTTCATCCTCCACGTCGAGACGATGTTACTGTTATAATTAGTCGACATTGTCCCATTACCTAAATTCGGCGGCGTCGCCGTTCTAAGATCGCCGTTACTGTTATCTCTACTACTATTCAAAAGCGAAGGCATCGCTTCACGACTACTACTCGTTTCCGCTTGCTGCTGTTGCTGTTGTCTTCGTTCCCTCGCACTCCTCAACGCCGCTTCAAAATCATCTTCCAAAAAATTCGCATAAATCGTCGAAGTCGAGGTCATCGTCAACCCGCCCTCGTCTTCGCTTCCTCCTTCGCCTCCTCCGAAATCCAACTCGTCCTCCTCGCCGTCGTAGCTAAAATCATCCTCGATGGTTAACTTTTGCAAGTAATTCGACCGCTCTCCGTTTAACAACATCTCTCCGTATTTCTGTTGCGCGGCCATTTGTTCCTGTTGTCGTAGCAGTTGTTGTTGCTGATTCTCTTGCCCGACGCTTCGTCTCTGCTGATTTTTCGCGAAAGCGGCGCCCCCGCCAACAACCCCAAAAGCAGTATTCTTTTTCTTCAAAAAAGACGACGAAGTATCGTCGCTCAACCGCATCAAATAATTCTCCATCGCTTCTTTCCTCGCGCGTCGTAAAGCTCTCATCTTCATCCGCCTCACCGATTCTCGATTCTCGTAGACGTCTCTCGTAACTTCCGCGAACTCGTGCCTCGATTCCGCGAAGAATATCGGTTGTTGTTGTTGTTGATGTTGAAATTGTTGGTGTTGGTGGTTGTACTGGTGGTGTTGCGTGCTGTTATTACTCGTGTTCGATGAGTGCGAGCGTTGTTGATGATGGTGGTAGTTGTTGTTGCTGGTCGTTCTTCTGTTATTCGTGTTGTTGTTGTTGTTGTTGTTCCGGTGATGATGACTGCGACGAGAATCCGTCGAGCGCGGCGTCTCTTCGGTGTACGACGACTCGTCGTCGTCGTCGTCGTCGTCGTCTTCGTCGTCATCGTCGTCTGCACTCTCGACGTTGTCGTTGCTTTTCTGATGTTGATGATGATGCGCTCGCTCGTGATTGGCTTCGAAACCACCACCCGCACTCGTCGTCGTTTTTATCGCGCCTCCTCCTCCTCCTCCTCCGTCGTTCGAAGCCTCGGGGATTTCTCCTGGAGTTTCTGCCGCCGACATGAGATGATTTTACGTCTCGAGATCAAGCAGATCTCTTCTGTAGTTCTTCTTCTTCTTCTGAATGAGTGCGTTTTGTGTTTTGCGCGATGATGATGCACGGGTTTTCTAACAAGAAATGTATGAAAAGAATGCACTCGAAGAGAGCAGACGTTTCTAAAAATGAAGAAAATTCGACTCTCACGAAGAATTCTCGAAGAGAGCAGACGTTTCTAAAAATGAAGAAAATTCGACTCTTTTGAGCGACAGTTACGAAAGAAAAGACACAGCTCGAAAGAAAAAAAAAAGGCTGCACTTCTCATCGTCGTCATCATCATCATCATCATCATCAACGCGCTAAACTTGAAGAAGAGAAGTTCTTTGACTTTGCGCGAAGAAGAAAGATGACGACGATAAAAGCGACGAGAAGCAGAACGACGACGAGTACTGTGACTACCGCAGACGCCGGTTCGTCTGAATCGTTATTTTTATCGTCGTTCAAAGTCCACCCGACGGTGTTGCTCTCTTGCACGGACCATCGCAAACGAACGACGAGAGAGAAGACTGACGATGAAAAGACGAGGAAGAAAAACGCGCTCGGCGCGGCGGGTTTACTCTTAGGGCACAGAGGTGGTGGTGAAGAAGGAGGACAAGGAAGAGGAGGAGACGCGTTAGAGGAAAAGAAGAGCGCAACAGCAACAACAGGCGCTGGGGAAGAGTTTTGTGTTTCAATCACGAACTGTTTCGAGATTGAGTACTACGGCAAAGAAGAAGACAAAGACAAAGACTACGTCGTCGACGCGGAATTCCTCCAAAGAATGCGAAACAATTACAAACAAACGTTTCAAGATTTAGAAGTCGTCGGGTGGTATTTCTGCTCGGTTTTCGAGGAGGAGGAGAACGAAAAAGACGAAGAAGAGAAGAAGACGTTTCAGCGAAGAGTGCACGAACAAATAGGAGAGTGCGTGAAAGACGTGATAGATTGTCCGATGGTTTTGTTGACCGTAAACGCGAAAGTAGTCGTGCGCGGAGGAGACGGACGTGGGAAAGAGAACGAGGAGGATGAAAAAAACGCTGAAAAAAAGCGCGCGGCGTTACCGGCGAAATTGTACCGTTATGAAGAGACGGACGAAACGTTCAAACCTATCGCGTACGGGATTGACGCGAGCTCGGCGGAAAGAGTCGCGTCAGACCACGCGTCCAAAGCGACGGAAAAGACAGAGTTGGAAACGAAAGAGTCGAGAGTGTTGGCGTATTTGACGGAGCAGAGAGTCAGCGTAAAAGCTTTGCGAGATCGAATCGGGACGATGTTGGAGTTTTTAGAGAAGGAAGTAGCCGGCGAGAATGAGGAGGAAGACGACGCGTTGAGATTTGAAATTTTGCGTCGCTTAAACGCCATATGCGCGCAAAAAGATACCCAACTTCCAAACACAGATAAAGCCACTCGCGAGAAGAGCGACGCGGCTTTGATTGAAACGTTAACCAAATTGACCAAGGCGTGCGCGGATACGGAAAGTTTCGCGAGAAGGTTCAACGCGGCGTATAAGAAAGAGGACATCGATTCCTCCTCTAATGGTGGAATCGGCCACATTGGTGGTATAGACGAGAAGTTTTTCGGTGGTGTCGGATTAATGGAACGCTTCGAGCACCGCATACCTACGATACCGGGCGCTTCGCGAAGAGGAGGGGAAGGTACCGGCGGCGGCGGCCCAGCCTCGCTTCGTTCGAGAAGACAACAAGCCGCCGCGGCGAGTAGCATGCAAATAGATTGAATACACTCTCTTCTATAGAGAGAGAGAGAGAGGAGGAGAGAGATACCGATGATAAAATTGAAATACACGACGGTATTGCCGCGCCGTTTTATAACAACACTACGTAGTATAAAAAATCTAATAAGCTCCATTATGCTTTTATTCATCTTGGAGGTCAAAAAAAAAAGCACAAAAAACGAAAGTCAATCACATGCGAGATGAGAGAATTCCTCATTAAAAAAAAACATTCGCGCGCGTTTGTCTCGGTATTACATCTTCTTCTAAAACCACATTCATCATGCGAAGCAGCGGTCCCCGAAGTGGTGGATCTCGTGGATCTCGCGGCGGCGGGTCGTCTGGTTTTGGTGGTTTCGGAGGAGGAAGAGGAAGAGGAGGAGGACGACCTCCTCGATCGTCTTCCATTTCGAATGCGACGACGCATCGAAACCATGAGGTTTACGATTCAGACGACGAAAGCGACGAAGCGCATCATCATCATCATCATCTCGATGCATTCATCCAACCAGAAACCACCGAACTCATCTTGAAACAAAGGAAAAGACACTATAAATCCTCTCTGAGAGAAATGGAGAAGATTGCATCCGTCGCGCGCGCGAGCGGGAGTCAGTTGACGGAGGCGCAGGTACGAAAAGCGAGAATTTTTTTT
>Ga0181597_10000554_pt1 | contig 41210 bp, 41 predicted proteins | sample 041ome_5_FD_148647 | JGI IMG/M metagenome (GOLD analysis project Ga0181597, IMG submission 148647) | Coastal salt marsh microbial communities from the Groves Creek Marsh, Skidaway Island, Georgia - 041403US metaG (spades assembly) | ecosystem: Environmental > Aquatic > Marine > Intertidal zone... | reverse complement strand
ATCTTGCGTGTGCGCAATGTGCCGGCGGCGCTCTATAAGGCGTTGGGTGGCTTTGCGACCAATAAGGTCAATATGACCAAGCTGGAAAGCTATCAACCAAACGGATTTTTGGCGACGCAGTTTTACGCCGATATTGAAGGCCATCCGGAAAGCGAGCCGGTGCGACTGGCGCTGGAGGAATTGAATTTCTACTGTTCGGAAATGGATATTCTGGGCGTCTACAAAGCCGCGCCCGAACGCTCCGCGCTGCAAGACCAATAATTTTTTCGACTAGTTTCCTTCGGCGAAAGCCTGCATCAGCTGGTGCGCTATCGCCATTGCCGGTGGCACGCCCAGCGGGCCGTCGCCGCGCATGGAGGAAATCACATCGGCGCGAGCGACCCAGCGCGCTTCTTCCAGCTCCACCTCATCGACGCTGACCTCAAGCGAGCTGGCTTCGGCCATGCAGCCAATCATTAAAGAGCTGGGGAAAGGCCAGGGTTGGGTGCCCAGATAGGTGACCGAATTTATTTCCAGACCGGCCTCTTCTTGCAGTTCGCGTGCCACCGCTTCTTCAATGGTCTCGCCCGGCTCCATAAAACCGGCCAGGGCGCTCAGCATGCCGTCGGGCCAGCCGCGTTGGCGCCCAAGCAGACACTGGTCTTCATAGGTTGCCAGCATAATGACCACCGGATCGGTGCGCGGAAAATGCTCGGCACCGCAATTGCCGCATTGGCGTTTATAGCCGCCCTCCAGCATTTGCGACGGCGCTCCGCATTGGGCGCAAAAGCCGTGGCGCAAATGCCAGTCCAGCATGCCTTTGGCTTGCGCCAATATGGCCAGTTCGGTGCGCGGCATATCGCCGGCTGCGGCCAGCGCGCGCAAATCCTCAAACATCCCCATGCCTTTGAACGGCCCCATATCCTCGGGATTGCTCATATGGCTGATATCGGCGGCAAAAAACGGCTTACCGCGCCGGTTGAGGCCGAGAAAAACCAAAGTCCTATCGGCGCGCTCGAAATCAAAAGCATCCCCAAAAGCGGCTTTTGGCAGATAGCCGACATCGCGGCCATCGCCCGGTTGTATTTCGGGCAGAACCAATGGCTGCAAATTCCACAGCGGCACAATCAGCGCATTGTCAGAGGCCAGCTGCGCCGCCAACCAGTCGGCTTCGCCGCGCAAATGCCCAGCGCGGTCGAGCGGGTTATTGGCAAACATGATGGGGTTTTCGGCCAGAGCCATACAAAATCTCCTCAGACGCGGGGCCGCGGGCCTCTCTTATCGAACGGCCCAACAGTGCCATTGCAATCTATCCCCGTCAATCGGCGTGCGTTGTTTGAAAGGGGCTGCACCGGTACGCGCGCTCTGCTATAAAGGAAAGGAGAGATTGGCGGCAGACGCATCCCTCGCCAACCGGGTCAGATCCGGAAGGAAGCAGCCCTAACGAGTTCGGTGCGGGTTGCCTGTCCAGTCTCTCACCTCTCATGCCGCGGACTGCACCGAGCCAATTAAAGGTCGGGGTCCCAAGGCGGCGATGATGATAATTACGACAGCGCCGGGGCGATAATGACCGAAGAAACCAAAGACCAATATCCCGAAGAAGCTGTCGCGACGTCGCAAGACGCCGAACAAGAAAACCCGACACAAACCGAGCAGGCGCCCGAATTTTCCGATGATGCGCCAGGCTTTGACATGCTGGCCGAGGCCGATAGCGATAATAAAGTCGAAACCGATGAAGCCTCGCCAAGCGCGACCGGCGACAGCTATAAAGTGCTGGCGCGCAAATATCGCCCGCGCAATTTTGACGATTTGATTGGCCAAGAAGCCATGGTGCAGACGCTGACCAATGCGTTTGACAGCGGCCGCATCGCGCATGGTTTTATGCTGACCGGTGTGCGCGGTGTCGGCAAAACCACCACGGCGCGCATATTGGCGCGCGCGCTCAATTATCAGACCGATAGCGTTGACGCGCCGAGCATGGCGTTGACCGAAAATGGGGCGCATTGCGAAGCGATTATGGACGGCACGCATGTCGATGTTATCGAGATGGACGCTGCCTCGCGCACCGGCATTGGCGATATTCGTGAGATTATCGACAATGTGCGCTACACGCCCAGCGCCGCGCGCTTCAAAGTCTATATTATTGACGAGGTGCACATGCTGTCGAAGCCGGCCTTTAACGGCCTGCTGAAGACGCTGGAAGAACCGCCTGCGCATGTGAAATTTATTTTCGCCACGACGGAAATCCGCCAAGTGCCGGTTACCGTGCTGTCGCGCTGCCAGCGTTTTGATCTCCGCCGCCTGACGTTGGACGACACGCAAAAGCTGCTGGCGCGCACCTGCGGGTCGGAGAATGTATCGCTGCCCGAAGAAGCGCTGAAGCTCATCGCCCGCGCGGCCGACGGCTCGGCGCGCGATGCGCTGTCGTTGCTCGACCGCGCTTTGGCGCATATCAATCCGAATGATGAGAGCGGTATCGATGAGGCGACCATGCGCGGGCTGTTGGGGCTTGCCGATAGGGCGCGCATTTTCGACCTGTTTGATTTGGTCATGGCGGGGCAAGTCCCCGAGGCTTTGGCCGAGTTTGAAGCGCAATATGTGATGGGCGCTGACCCGGCGGTGATATTGGCCGATATGGCCGAGCTGACGCATTGGCTGACGCGGCTGAAATTCGTGCCCGCCGCGCAGGAAGATATTGCTTTTTCGGCGCAATTACGAAGCCGCGGGGTTGAGGCGGCGGCGCAGTTATCGACGCGGATTTTGTCGCGCGTCTGGCAGGTGCTGCTGACCGGCACGGATGAAGCGGCGCGCGCCGGCAATGCCCGCGCGGCGGCTGAGATGGTGCTGATACGCCTCGCGCATCTGGCCGATATGCCGTCGCCCGAAGAGCTTATCAAACAATATGAGGCGACGCCCGCTGCGGCTCCTCCGCAAGGTGGCGCGCCCGGTGCGTCCTCTGGGGCATCTGCGCCTTCTGGGGCATCATCACCTTCTGCGTCTTCTGGGTCATCTGTACCATCGGGGCCTGTTGCCGCCGCCGCGCCTCAGGCTGCTGCGCAGGCTCAAACCGCGCCGCTATTGCAAAATTTTCAAGCGGTGGTCAATTTGGTCGCCGATAAGCGCGATATCGGCCTCAAACACGCGCTCGAAAAAGGCGTTCATCTGGTGGCTTTTGAAGCCGCCGCCTTTACCCCTCAAGGGGGCGCGCGCGCCGGACGCATCGAGTTGCGCCTGGCCGAAGGCCAGGACAATATCGCCCAAGAGCTGACACGCAAATTGCGCGACTGGACCGGTCAAAACTGGGTCGTCTCGCTGTCTCAAGAACAGGGCGCGGCGACATTGGGCGCGGTCAAGCAAAGCGCGGCGGAACGGCGCGAGCAAGCGGCGCTCAAAGACCCATATGTCAAATCGGCTTTGGCCGCTTTTCCCGACGCCGAGATTGTCTCGATTAGCGAGTTTGACGCATCGCCGCCCACCGATGATGGTGAGACGCCGGATGCCGATGCGCTGGATACAGACGGCTAATGGCCGGCGCGGAAATTGAAAATCTGGTGAAATTGCTGGCCCGTCTGCCGGGGCTGGGCCCGCGCTCGGCGCGTCGCGCCGTGCTGCAAATGTTGCGCCGCCGCGACACCCTGCTGGACCCGTTGAGCGATGCTTTGCGTGTGGCGCAGGAGAAAATCGTCACGTGCGAGACCTGCGGCAATATCGATACGCTGTCGCCCTGCATGATTTGCGCCGACCCGCGCCGCGACGAGACGCTGCTGTGCGTGGTCGAGGATGTTGGCGATTTATGGGCGTTGGAACGCGCGCAAGCGGTGCGCGGGCGTTATCATGTGTTGGGCGGCACATTGTCGGCATTGGACGGTATCGGCCCTGAGGAACTCAATCTCGCGGGTCTCAAACAACGCTGCGCCGATGGCGTGGTGAGCGAAATCATCCTCGCCACCAATGCCACGGTGGAAGGCCAAACCACGGCCCATGTCATTACCGATATGCTGGCCGATTTGGGGCTGACGGTGACGCGGCTGGCGCATGGGGTGCCGGTCGGCGGCGAGCTTGATTATCTCGATGACGGCACATTGCTGGCCGCCATGAAGTCGCGACGTTGACCTAAAAGTGGCGATGTTATTTTTCTAATAGATCCGGCGTGTCGTTGTTTGCGCCATCGGCTTCAACCTCGAGCGAGGTTATTTTTTCGCCGCGCGAGTTGATTTTGCGGCTCGAAGTTTCGATCTGCTCAATGTCCTTGCCGGCGAGGTCGAAATGACCGCGCAATTTGCCAATGCGCTCATCGAGGCGCGTCACATCGACCAGCAGGCTCTCAACCTCTTTTTGAATAAGCCCGGCTTGCTGGCGCATTTTCACATCGCGCATAATGGCCCGCACCGTGTTCAGCGTCAGCGACATGGTGTTGGGCGATACCGGATAGACGCGCAAGGCGCGGCATTTCTCCACCACATCAGGCGCGCGCAAATGCAGCTCGGAGAAAATGCTTTCCGACGGCAAGAACATCAGGGCCGCATCGGCGGTCTCGCCGGAGATGATATATTTCGCCGCAATATCCTGCGCGTGTTTCAGCGTGTCAGCTTTTAATTGCGTCAGTGCGGCGCGGGCTTGCCCGTCATCCTCGGCGGCGCGCATTTTTTGATAGGCTTCGAGCGGAAATTTACTATCCACCACCACCGGCCCGGGCGGGTTGGGCAGGCGAATAATACAGTCGGCGCGCTTGCCATTGGACAATGTGTGCTGAAACGCATAGGCGCTGTCGGGCAGGCCATCGGTGACGATATCGTTCAATTGCGCTTCGCCAAAAGCGCCGCGTGCTTGCTTATTGTCGAGAATATGCTGCAGCTCGACGACTTGGCTGGACAGCGCGGTAATCTCTTGTTGCGCTTTATCGATAAGCGATAAGCGTTCGCCCAAATCACCCAAAGATTTAGCGGTTTTCTCGCGGCTTTCGGTCAAATTATCGGTCATGTTCTTGCTCACCTGACCCAATTGTTCGCTCATGGTACGCGCCAATTCGCCCTGTGTGCGTTGCTGGTTTTCGGCCAGCTGGCCGAGGCGTCCGACCAGATTGTTTTGCTCAGCGCGCATGGCGTCGATTTGCGCCAGCAGTTGCGCGCTCGTATCATTGTCTGCCGCACCACGGCGCAGCAGTGCCGCCACGGCAATCGCGCTGCCAACCAGCCCGATTAATAATGCACCGATGATAAACGTCCATTCCATGCATGCATTGTGCGCCGATTCGCCGGTAGCCTGGCCTTTGTCGCGGGCGCGCCCAGTGCTTGACGCTGGTGCGCGCAGGGCTTAATTCAAAGGTATGACGATACGCCCGATTATCGAAGTGCCGGATGCGCGCCTGAAGACTGTTTCCCAGCCTGTTGCGGAGGTGTGCGATGAAACGCGCGCGCTGATGGATGACATGCTGGAGACCATGTATGACGCCAATGGCATCGGCCTTGCGGCCATCCAGATCGGCGTCGCCAGTCGCATCATCGTGATGGATATTTCGCCCTCGCAAAAAGACGCCGATAAGGAGAGCGATGACGAGACGGGCAGCAAAGACCGCTATGATTTGAGCGGCTTGGAGGATGAAGGCCCGCGCTTTTTCGTCAATCCGGAGATTGTATGGACCTCCGATGAGATGAATAATTATCAAGAGGGCTGCCTCTCCGTGCCGGGTTTTTACGACGATGTCGAACGCCCGGCGCAGTGCAGAGTGAAGTTTCTCGATTATGACGGCAAGGCGCAGGAGATCGAATGCGACGGCCTGCTCGCCACGTGTATTCAGCATGAAATGGACCATTTGAACGGCATTGTCTTTCTCGACCATTTATCGCGGTTGAAACGGCAAATGATTGTCAAAAAATTGCAAAAAGCCGAGCGCGAAAAGGCCGAGCAGGCGGCGCAAGCCTGACGCGCGGGAAACGCCCTCATGTCGCGCTCAATCGTCTTTATGGGAACGCCGGAATTCGCCGTGCCGGCATTTGAGGCGGTCGACGCCACGGATAATATTATCGGTGTTTACACGCGCCCGCCCGCCAAACAGGGGCGCGGCATGCAGCTGACAAAATCGCCGGTTCATGCAGCGGCCGAAGCACGCGGCTTGCCGGTGTTCACACCCACCAGGCTAAAAGACCAAGACGAGCTGGCGCGGTTTCAAGACCTCGCGCCCGACCTTGTTATTGTGGTCGCCTATGGCATGATTTTGCCGCGGCACTGGCTCGATGCGCCGCGTCAAGGGTGCTGGAATATTCACGCCTCGCTGCTGCCGCGCTGGCGCGGTGCGGCTCCCATTCAGCGCGCCATTATGGCGGGCGATAAACAGACCGGCATCGCCATTATGCAAATGCAGGCGGGGCTTGATACCGGGCCGGTGCTGCTGGAAAAGCGCCTGGCCATTGCCGCTGATGATACGGCGCAAAGCCTTCACGATAAGCTGGCGGTGCTGGGCGGCGAGGCCATTGGTGCCGCTTTGGCGGCGGATGAGTTGACCCCGCGCGCGCAGGCCGAGGACGGCATCACCTATGCCGAGAAAATCGATAAAGCCGAGGCGCGGCTCGATTTCACGCGCGACGCGGCGACGCTGGACGCGCATATTCGCGGTCTGTCGCCTTTCCCCGGCGCGTGGTTTGAGGTGGCGGGCAAACGGGTGAAAGTATTGGCTGCGCGACCGATAGAGGCACCGGGCGCACCAGGCGCGGCGGGCACGGTTGCTCCGACCGGCGCCATTATTTATTGCGGCGCGGGTGCGTTGGAACTCGTAACCGTGCAACCGGCCGGCAAAGCGGCGATGAGCGGCACCGATTTCATGCGCGGTCGCGCCTTGGTGGCGGGGCAAAAATTGTGACGCGCTATCGTCTGACCATAGAATATGATGGCACGCCTTATACCGGCTGGCAAAGCCAGCGCGAAGGCACGGGTGTGCAGGATGCGCTCAGCGCTGCGCTCGACAGCCTGAGCGGTGCGCGCGCGGTGTTTTTCGGGGCCGGGCGCACGGATACGGGCGTGCATGCGCGCGGCCAAGTCGCCCATCTCGATATTGCGGATGATAGCGCCGCATGGACGCCCGATAAGCTGATGGCCGGTCTCAATTATCACCTGAAGCCGCAACCGGTGGCGGTGATCGCGGCGGCCATTGCGCCGGATGATTTCGATGCGCGCTTTTCGGCCATAGCGCGGCATTACCAATATCGCATTCTGGCGCGTCGCGCCGTGCCGGCGCTCGACCGCCAGCGCGTCTGGTTTGTGCCGCAAAAGCTTGACCTCGCGCCGATGCAAGCGGCGGCAAAGCAATTTATCGGCAAGCATGATTTCACCACTTTTCGCTCGGTGCAATGCCAGGCCAAATCGCCGGTCAAAACCCTGTCGCAGCTTGATGTGGCAGCGCATGGCGATGAGATTATCGTCTCCGCTTCGGCGCGGTCTTTTCTGCACAATCAAGTGCGCTCGCTGGTCGGCGCGCTGAAACATGTCGGCGAGGGCAAATGGCACGTCGATGAGGCGGGCGCGGCTTTGCAGGCGTGTGACCGCACGCTATGCCCGCCCGTGGCCCCGGCTTGCGGCTTGACGCTGATGCAGGTGGATTATCCGCCCGCCGTTTCGCCTTAAGCGAAATAGCCTTCAAGCAGTTTTTCGTAAATGCGCGCCAACTGGCGAATATCATCGACCAGCACGTTTTCATCGACTTTGTGCATGGTTTTGCCGACCAGACCGAATTCGACAACCCGCGTTATATCCTTGATGAAACGCGCATCAGACGTGCCGCCCGAGGTCGAGAGCACCGGTGCGCGGCCGGTGACTTCTTCGATTGCCGCGCTCAATGTTTCGACAAACGGCCCCGGCTCGGTGAGGAAACAATCGCCGGTATGCGACAGTTCCAACTCGTAGCGCGCTTTGTTTTCCGCCGCCGCTTCGTCGAGGCGCGCGGCAATCCAAGCGCTGATTTTTTTTACGTCCCAATGGTCATTATAGCGAATATTGAAACGCCCGACGGCCTCGGCCGGTATCACATTGGTCGCCTCATTGCCGACATCGATACTGGTAATTTCTAGGTTTGAGGGCTGAAAATGCGCCGAGCCGTCATCCAGCTTGCCGCCCGCCAAATGGCCCATCAGCGCCACTAATTGCGGCACCGGATTATCGGCCAGATGCGGATAGGCGACATGGCCTTGCGTGCCGATGACGCGCACCACGCCATTGACCGAACCGCGCCGCCCGATCTTTATCATATCGCCCAGCACATCCGGGTTGGTCGGTTCGCCGACCACACAATCATCAATAATCTCGCCTTGCTCTTGGAGCCAGCCGAGCATTTTTCTGGTGCCGTTAATGCTTGGGCCTTCCTCATCGCCGGTGATGAGAAACGAGATGGAACCCGGCACAGTGTCATGCGCGCCGCGATAGGCGGCAACGGCGGCGACGAAAGCGGCAATGGCACCTTTCATGTCGGCCGCGCCGCGGCCCCAAAGCGCTTGTTCGCGTATCTCACCGGCAAACGGGTCGCTTTGCCAGTCATCGGCATTGCCGACCGGCACGACATCGGTGTGGCCGGCAAAGCAAATATGCGGGCCTTCGCTGCCCAGTCTGGCGTAAAGATTATCGACCGGTGCGGTGCCTGCTTCTTCAAATGGCAGGCGCGTGCAGGTGAAGCCGAGGCCTTTGAGCGTTGTTTGCAACAAGTCGAGCGCGCCCGCTTCGGCCGGTGTGACCGAAGGGCAGCGAATAAGTTGGCCGGCAAATTCTACAGGGTCGAGGGTCTGGCTCATCGTTCAAGCTTAGTCCCTAAGCAGTTCATTGACCGAGGTTTTTTTGCGCGTCTGCGCATCGACGGTCTTGACGATGACGGCGCAAGCGAGGTTCGGCCCGCCATTTTCCGATGGCAGCGTGCCCGGCACGACAACCGCATAAGGCGGCACTTCGCCGCGATAAACCTGCCCGCTCTCGCGGTCGACGATTTTGGTCGAACCGGAGATAAACACCCCCATCGATAAGACCGCGCCTTGGCGCACAATCACCCCTTCGGCGACCTCTGAACGCGCGCCGATAAAACAGTCATCCTCGATAATCACCGGCCCGGTTTGCAGCGGCTCCAGCACGCCGCCAATACCGGCGCCGCCCGAAATATGCACATTCTTGCCGATTTGCGCGCATGAGCCGACGGTCGCCCAAGTATCAACCATGGTGCCGCTATCGACATAGGCACCGAGATTGACAAAGCTCGGCATCAGCACCACGCCCGGCGCGATATAGGCCGAGCGGCGCACCACGCAATTCGGCACGGCGCGGAAACCGGCGGCGGAAAATTCATCCGCCCCCCATCCGTCAAATTTTGACGGCACTTTATCCCACCAGCTGGTGCCTTGCGGGCCGCCCGACTGCGCGCTCATATCATTGAGGCGGAAAGACAGCAGCACGGCTTTTTTCAGCCATTGATTGACCTGCCAATCGCCGCCAGTTTTTTCGGCAACGCGCAGTGTGCCGCTATCCAGCGCATTGAGCGCGGCGTTTACCGCGTCGCGCACATCGCCGTTTGTTTCGGCTGACACGGCGCCGATATCGTCAAAAGCGGCCTCGATGACCTGCTGCATGGTTTGTACTTCCATTGGTCTTTCCTCATAGCTCTGGTTGAGCGGAAACTAGCAGCCCCCCATCTCCAGTCAAGAAAATGTCCGCATTTCGGCACGGTAAAAGCACCCACTAGCCCGAAGGGGCAGCTAAAAAATAGCCGCCAATTGTTTCAAAAACGCCGCCAGATTATCGGTCTTGTGGTGGATATGGTCTTCCTCAATGTCGCGATATTCGGCGGGCATATTCATCGCCTCCAGCGTGTCCTCGCCGCTATCGGCGACCAGCACTGTGGTCATGCCCAGCGCGTGCGCCGGTGTCAGATTGCGAGCCATATCCTCAAAAAATGCTGTGCTTTGGGGGGCCAGTTGAAAGCGCTCCAGCATGGCCGGATAGATTTCCGGGTTCGGCTTGGGCAGATAATCGCCCGCCACAATATCGAAAATATCCTCGAAATGATGCGCCACGCCGAGGCGTCCCATAACCCGTTCGGCATGGCCCACCGTGCCATTGGTGAAGATGAATTTTTTGCCCGGCAGCGCGGCCAGCGCCTCGTCCAGATGCGGGTCGGGGTCGAGCACTGAGACGTCAATATCGTGCACGAAATCAAGAAACGGCCCCGGCGGCATACCATGTTTGTTCATCAACCCGGCCAGCGTGGTGCCATATTCGCCGAGAAATTGTTTTTGTAAGCGATAAGCTTCCTCGCGCTCGACCTCCAACGCCTCGCCGATAAAGGCGGTCATTCGCTTGTCGATCTGCGCGAACAGATTTTGACTGGCCGGATAAAGCGTGTTGTCCAGGTCAAAAACCCAGCCCTTGATTGCTTCGAAACGCTGCATTTCTACTCCAGATTAATGGTCCAACGCCGCGCTGCGCCGGTATCGATTTTCATAAAACCATGTGTGTCATAGCCGCGCGAAACGCAATTATTCTCGCCGTCAATGGCAAAGCGCGTTGGCTTGGTACACAGCACGCGCTCGCCGGACCAGATTTTGGCGCGCCCGGCTTCGCGTATCAGCCGGCCGTCATCGCCCACCGCTTCGGCGTAATAAAAATAATAGCGGTCGGTCAGGCTTTCATTGATGACTTGGGTGCATTCATTGGCCGGTACGCGCCGCCAGCCGCGACTTTGAAAGCGGTCATTGCGCAATTGGGCGGTCGCTGCCCAGATCATATGGTTGGTGCGATTGCATAAGGTGAGGCCGCGTTCACCGGCTTCGCTGCGCGCCGTCTGGGTGAGCTTTTCGAGCAGCGCCTCGCCTTTGGGGTTGTTGCGCACGCCGTAGCGTAGCTTATAGGCGGCCTCGGCCTCGCGCGTGCGCTCGCCGCCAAAGCCGTCAATCTGGCCAATGTCGTATTGCAGATCGCTCAACAGACGCTGCACACCGGCGACGCGGGCGCGGCGGCGACCATAATCATTTTTCTCGGTAAAAGTGACGAGACGCCGTCCCGAGCCGGCCGCGACAATGGCGAAATCGGCTTCGATGAGACCGCGGCGGCGGCAATCGCGCCGCCCTTCGACGGTGAAGGCGCGGGTCTCGGCGGCGACGCAAAACCGCTCGCTGCCGTCAAATACAAGACCTTCGCCGGCATGCGCGTCGTCGGATTTGGCAAACACATAAGCCTGCGTGTCATCCGGCATATCGGCCAAAGCGGGCTGGCACGCGCCGGGCAGTATTTCAATCCAACCCTCGGTTTTGGTCGCGACGCCTTGGCGCGCGCTGGCCGCTGCCTGCAACACATAAGAGGTCTCGTTGCACAGTCGCAATTCGGCTTTGGCAGCACTCGGCATAATTGCCAGCGAAATGGCCAGCACAATTGGCAGCACAAACATGCAAAGTGAAAAGAGGCGGGCGCGGCGCATCGGCTTACTCGACCAATGTGCCGGCACCCAGCTCGGTAAATAATTCCAGTAGGATGGCGTGCTGCACGCGCCCATCGAGAATGGCGGCGGCGGTGACGCCGTTTTTCACCGCGTCGATGGCGGTTTCGAGCTTCGGTATCATGCCGCCCTGCGCGGTGCCGTTTTTAATCAACCGCGTCGCCTGCGCTTTGCTCAGGCGTTCGATCAATTTGCCTTTTTTGTCTTTGACGCCATCGACATCGGTCAGCATTAACAGGCGCTCGGCATTCAGCGCCGCGGCAATGGCACCGGCGGCGGTGTCGGCATTGACGTTCAGCGTCTGGCCATTGGCCGAGGTGGCAATCGGCGCGATGACCGGAATAATGTTGGAAGCCAACATGACATCGAGAATATGGCCATTGACCTTTTGCGGCGTGCCGACAAAACCGAGATTGATGGCTTTTTCAACGTTTGAGGTCGGGTCTTTGGCTCGGCTGCGGGTCTTTTTGGCGACCAGCAGGTTACCATCTTTGCCCGATAAGCCGACAGCCGTGCCGCCGGCTGCGTTCAGCGCGGTTACGATCTGTTTGTTAATCGCTCCGGCCAGCACCATTTCGACCACTTCAATGGTTTGTGCATCGGTCACCCGCAGGCCGTTTTTGAACTGGCTTTTAATGCCGAGGCGCTCCAACATGGCGGCGATTTGCGGGCCACCGCCATGCACCACCACCGGATTGATACCGGCTTGTTTCAGCAGCACCACATCATTGGCAAATTGCTCGGCCAGTTTGGCGTCGCCCATGGCGTGGCCGCCATATTTAATGACCACGGTTTTTTTGTCATAGCGCTGCATAAAAGGCAGCGCCTCGGTCAGCACATGCGCTTTGGCCAGCCAGTCAGAGGGACTGGTGGTTTTTGTGTGCGCCGATGGGTTGTTTTTTACTGCCATGTCTCATGCCACTAAAACTTCAATGCTCAGGCCTTATATCCCAATTCGACCAAATCAACCAGACTTGCTATTTGCGCCCGCACATCAGCCAGCCCGTCGCCTTTATCACTCGAAGCCGCGATTATCTCTGGATGGGCCGCCGGACGCTTAGCCAAAGAGCTTTGCGTTTCGCTCAGCACTTTATCGAGCGCGCCTTTTTTCAGCTTGTCGATTTTGGTCAACACAATCTGATACGACACAGCCGCAATATCGAGGTCGTCCATCATGGCGAGGTCGTTTTTTTTCAGCCCGTGACGGCTATCCACCAGCACAAAGACGCGTCGTAAATTGGGCCGCCCGCGCAGATAATCATTGAGCAGCGCGTTCCAAGCCGCGATTTTGCTTTTGCTCTCGCGCGCATAGCCATAACCCGGCAGGTCGACCAGCCACGCCGCTCCGGTGGCGCGTTGGGGGGCCAGTATAAAGAAGTTAAGCTCTTGCGTGCGCCCCGGCGTATTGGAGGTGCGCGCCAGCCCTTTCGTGCCGGTAATAGCATTAATCAGCGACGATTTGCCGACATTGGAGCGACCGGCAAAAGCGATTTCGATACGGTCGGGCGTGGGCAGGGCGTCGAGCGCCACCACGCCGAGGCGGAACTCTGTGCCCTGCGCCAGCAGCCAGCGACCGGCTTCGATAAGCTTATCCTTTTGATCCGTCATCGCTGCCGCCTTCCTGCGCGGCTTTGCGTTTCAGACCGAGATTGGCCAACAGCTCAATCTCGACCCCATGACGGCGCATAATATAACCCTGCTGCAAGAGCGACAGGAAGTTGTTCCAGGCCCAGTAAATCACCAGACCGGCCGGAAAACCGGCCAAGATAAAGGTGAAGAAAATGGGCAGAACTTGGAACATGCGCGCCTGGATAGGGTCGGGCGGCGGCGGGTTCATCTGCATTTGCACATACATGGTGATGCCCATAAGCAGCGGCCAAATACCAATAAGCAAAAAGCTCGGCACGTCATAGGACAACAGCCCGAACAGATTGAAAAGCGAAGTCGGGTCAGGCGCAGACAGGTCTTGCACCCAGCCAAAGAAAGGCTGGTGGCGCATGTCAATGGTCACGAACAGCACTTTATAAATCGAGAAGAAGACCGGAATTTGAATGAGGATGGGCAGACAACCGGCCAGCGGATTGAGCTTCTCCTCGCGGTAAATCTTCATCAATTCTTGCTGTTGCGCTTGCCGGTCGTCTTTATGCACTTCGCGGATTTGCAGCATACGCGGTTGCAGTTTTTTCATCTTCGCCATGGTCTCGTAAGAGCGATTGGCGAGCGGGAAAAAAGCCAGCTTGATAAGCACGGTGACCAGCAAAATAGCGACGCCATAATTGCCCAACAGGTCGTAAAACAGTGCCAACGCGGTGAACATCGGCTTGGTCAGGAAATAAAACCAACCCCAATCAATCAGCAGGTCAAAACGGGTAATGCCGCTATCGGCATAGCCGTCAACCACGTCGACGCGTTTGGCACCGGCGAAGAAACGGCTGGTCGTCTCCAGCGTCTGGCCGGGTGCCAATGTCTGTCCGGCGAGCAGGAAATCGCTGCGATAGACCGGCACGGCGGCGCCGCCTATATCGGTATCGGCGCGGCCGGTGAAGCGACCGGTGAAGCGTGCATCCTGTGGCGGTATCAGCGCTGCCGCCCAATATTTATCGGTCATGCCGAGCCAGCCGCCGGTGGCGGTGTTTTTCACCACGCCGTCATCCAATAAATCGTCATAATCGACTTCTGTCAGACCGGCGGTTTCGCCATCCTCGCCCTCGCCGAAAAAGCCGATAGGCCCTTCATGCAGAATGAACAAATCGGTCAGCCGCGGCGTGCCGGTGCGGGTAATTTGGCCAAACGGATACAATGTCACCGCCTCGTCGGAGGCGTTTTGCGCCTGCTGGGTGATGGTGAACATGTAATTTTCATCAACGCTGATGGTCTGGGTCAGCACGACGCCTTCCGGCGTTTGGTGTTTGAGCGTCACCGGCGTGCCGGGCGTCAGACGGTCACCCGAAGCGACCTGCCATATTGTGCTCTCATCGGGCAGGGTAATATTGCTACCGGCGGCGGCGACAAATCCGTGTTGTGCCTGCCAATGGCCTGGAATGCCTTCGCGCTGCAACAATATTTGTCGCGGCGCGTCCTCGCCGGCCGTGGCGCCGTAAGATTTCAAAATCAAATCGTCAAAGCGCGCGCCCATCAGGGCTATGGAACCGCTGAGCTCGGGCGTCTCAATCGCCAGACGCGGGGCGTCGAAAAATCCGGCTGTGCGCGGCGCGACTCCAAATTGCGGTGTGGCACTGCGCGAGGTTTGCGGTGCCAAATCAGCGGCCAAGCCGTCGGCGCGCGGCGCGGTTTGTGGGGCACGCTGTGAATTTGTGTCTGTATTGATGTCGGCGGTTTGTGCGGCGGCTTCTTGGCGCGCGCGTTCTTCGGCCAGACGCGGCTCAGTGACGAAAAACTGCCAACCCAGCAAGACGGCAAGGCTCAATAATATCGCTACCAGAAAGTTATTTTGATCATTCATCAGAGCCATCCTCAACCGGCTCTTTGTGCAGAGCCTTTAAAGCAGAACGTAAATCATTTTTCAGCGCTTGCCACGGGCGCGGCGCCGTATGCACACGACCAATCATGACATAATCAAAACCGGCCTCACCTTCCAGTGGTAATATTTCCTGCGCCACTGCGCGCAAGCGGCGACGGGCACGATTGCGGGCCACAGCATTGCCGATTTTTTTACTGGCGGTCAGGCCATAGCGCACCGGCGTCAGCGAGGCTTCGTCTTTATCGCGCGCGCGCGCCTGCACGACCATGCCGCGGCGTACTTCTTTGCGCGCTTTGGCGGCGGCCAAAAACAAGCGCCGGACGCGCAAGCTCGATAGCGCGTGACGGGCCTCGGTCATAATTTCAGCTTAGGCAGACAGGCTTTTACGACCGCGCGCGCGGCGGCGCGCCAACACCATACGGCCGTTTTTGGTGGCCATGCGGGAACGGAAACCATGGCGGCGCTTGCGCACCAGATTGCTTGGTTGGAAAGTTCTTTTCACTTGTCCCACTCCTTACCGGGCAGAAAATTAAGGTATTTCTGCTGAGTTCCTTGTATATATCTCGGGCGGATGTAGCTAAAAAACTCAGCAAAGTCAATGCAGCGTCAATGTAAACTTGCCGGTGCAAACGCCCATCGAGGAGGCTTTTTACGGTGACCGAAAATAATACCCCCCCTGCCGCCGGTGCGCGCCTGCGCCGCGTGGCCTTAATCGGCGTCTTTGCGGCGCTTATCGGGGCGTTTTTCGTGTTCGATTTGGACGCGCTCATCAGCTATCAGGGGTTGGCCGAAAATGAAGCGGCGCTGAAGCGCGCCGTCTCCGAAAACCGTGCCATCACCATATTGGCCTATATGGCGGTTTATATCGCCGCTGTGGTGTTTTCTTTGCCCGGGGCTTTATGGCTCAGCCTCGCCGGCGGCTTGATGTTCGGCACTTGGCAGGGCGGCATTATCATTATTTTAGCCGCCACGATTGGCGCTTGCGGGCTGTTTATCGCGGCGCGTTATGTCATTGGCGACAGCCTGCGCGCCCACGCGGCCGGCAAATGGGGGGCGAGCTTGCAGAAATTCGAAGCCGCGTTTAACCGCGATGCGTGGTCTTACATGCTGGTGCTGCGGCTGTTGCCGATTTTTCCGTTTTTTATCGTCAATCTCGGGGCCGCTCTGGTCGGCGTGCGCTTTCCGGTGTTTGTTCTGACGACTTTTTTCGGCATTATGCCCGGAACTTTTGTTTTCGCGTCCATCGGCAATGGTATATCTGTGCTATTGCAAGCGGGCCAGCGCCCCGATTTGAGTGTCATGACAAGCCCGCAAATTTTGGGCCCGCTGGTGGCGCTGGCGCTTCTCTCTTTAGCGCCTATGGTGTGGCGGCGTGTAAAAAGGGCCGATAATGGGTGAACGATTGAAAACCGATATTTGCGTCATTGGCGGCGGCTCGGGCGGCTTGTCAGTGGCCGCCGGTGCGGCGCAAATGGGCGCGCAAGTGGTGTTGGTCGAAGGCCATAAAATGGGGGGCGATTGCCTGAATTATGGCTGCGTGCCGTCCAAAGCCTTGCTGGCGGCGGCGGCGCGCGCGCATATCGGTAAATCCAATGCGGCCTTTGGCGTCGCCGCGGCGCGTCCGCGGGTCGATTTCGCGGCCGTTATGGGGCATGTGCGCGAGACCGTTGAGGCGATCGAGCCGGTCGATAGTGTCGAACGTTTCGGCGGTTTGGGTGTCCGCGTCATTGAGGCCATGGGCCGTTTTATCGACGCCAAGACCTTGCAAGCGGGGGATACGCTCATCACCGCCAAACGTTTTGTCATCGCCACCGGCTCGCACGCGGCGCTGCCCGATATTAGCGGTCTCAAATCCGTGCCCTATCTGACCAATGAGACGATTTTCAGATTAACCCGCCAGCCCAAACATTTGCTGATTATCGGTGGCGGCCCTATCGGTATGGAAATGGCGCAGGCTTTTATTCGCCTCGGCAGCGCCGTGACGGTGCTGGAGGCCGATAAGGTTCTCGCCCGTGAGGATGGTGAGGTCAGCGCGCATGTCAAAAGCCAGCTCATCGCCGACGGCGTGCAGATTATCGAGGGCGCGGCGATCAGCAAAATAAGCGGCACTGATAATGGCACTAAAGCGCGGCGTCTGGATGGCAAAATAACCATTAGCCTGCGAAACGGCGAGACTTTGAGCGGCGATGCGCTATTGGTGGCGGCCGGGCGCACGCCCAATCTGGCGGCGCTCGAGCTTGATAATGCCGGTGTTGATATCAGTGACGGCCCGCATCCGCATATTATTGTCGATAAGCGCCTGCGTAGCAGCAATAAGAAAATTTTTGCCATTGGCGATGTCAATGGCGGGCCGCAATTCACCCATGCGGCGGGCTATCAGGCCGGGCTGGTCATTCGCAATATACTTTTCTATCTGCCCGCTAAAGTTAATTTCGCGGCATTGCCGCGCGTCACCTATACCAATCCCGAGCTTGCCTCAGTGGGGCTGACCGAGGCCGAAGCGCGGGCCACATTCGCCGCCATTAAAGTGCTGCGTTGGCCGTTTGAAGAAAACGACCGCGCCCGCGCCGAGCGCGATATGCGCGGCATGGTGAAAGTGGTGACAACGCGCAATGGCCGTATTTTGGGGGCGTCGATCGTCGGCAAGGGGGCGGGCGATTTATTGGCGCCGTGGACCATGGCGTTGGCACAAGGCCTGCCGATTTCGGCCATGGCCGGGGTCATTGCGCCTTATCCGACGCGCGGCGAAGCCTCCAAACGCGCCGCCGGTGATTATTATACGCCGACCTTGTTCGGCCCGCGCACCCGCAAAATTGTCGGTTTTTTATCCTTCTTCCGCCGTTAACCTTTTGTTAAGATTTCCCGTATAGGCGGCGCAAGAGGCCCCGACAGCACCGGTCTGGGGCTGAAAATCGTCACCGATTTGGTTAGTTGACATGGCGGGCGCGTTGATATTCTGCACAGCGATGATTACTGCACGCAGTTTCAAATCACCCTGCCGCATCACGCGCCGGGCGCGCCGCGCGATGAGACCGTTGGCAGTGCCGCTGAAGTGACTGAAGGTGAAAGCGAGAGCGAGAGCAAGAGTGAAGCTGCGCCTCAAAAAGACAAGCCGCAACAAGATAAGCCGCAACAGGATAAGCCGACAGTTCTTGACCCGTCCAAAGCGCCCCGTTAGCGTCGCGGCTGAAAGGGTTTCTGCATGACGCCGGGCGCGAAAAATCTCATTACCGATGTTGCGGGCATCAAAACCGGCCATGCGATAGACGCGGGCGTGCGCACCGGCGTCAGCATTGTCGTGCCCGATAGCCCCGCCGTGGTGGCGGCCAGCATTGCCGGTGGCGGGCCGGGGACACGCGAAACCGATGCTCTGAAACCCGAAACCCTGGTCGAACGCGCCGATGCGGTGGTGCTGTCGGGCGGCTCGGTCTATGGCCTCGATGCGGCTTCAGGCGTCACCGCAGCGATGGGCTCTGAAGGGCGCGGCTTCCCGACCGGTGCACCAAAACCGTCGCCGATTATTCCGGCGGCTATTTTATTCGATGTCGGCAATGGCGGCGATAAAGAGTGGGGCGACACCCCGCCTTACGCCGCGTTGGGGCGGCAAGCCTATCAATCATTGAGCGATGATTTCGCGCTCGGCAATCAGGGTGCCGGTTATGGTGCCAATGCCGGTCAATTAAAAGGCGGGCTGGGAAGCGCCTCGGTATGCCACGATGGCAGCGTCAAAGTCGGCGCACTCGTCGCGGTCAATCCGGTCGGTTCGGTGGTCGATGCAAAAGGTCGCTTTTGGGCGCAGCCTTTGGCGCTGATGCATGACGGCGCGCCCGAATTCGGGCTTGAGAATTTGCGCGATGAGCTGGCCGACGCAAGCGGTCATCCAATGGCCCAGTCCAAATGGGCCGTGGCGATGGGCAATACCAGCATTGGCGTGGTGGCCGTTGCGGCCGACCTCAGCGTCGGCGAGGCCAAGCGCGTGGCGGTGATGGCGCAAGACGGCTTGGCGCGCGCTATCCGTCCGGTGCACACACCGTTTGATGGTGATGCGATATTTGTGCTTGCTACCGGCGCTGAAAAACTGGCCGCGACGGATGAGATGCGGCCCGTGGCGTTGGCCGAGCTTGGTGCTATGGCGGCTGATTGTGTGGCGCGTGCGGTGGCGCGCGGTGTCTTTCATGCCGAGACGCTAGGCGATGCGCGGGCTTATCGCGAGCGGTTTTCAACTTAGCTGCGAAGCTGCGCGTAAGCTCTCGTCGATAAGGCGCTTGCAATCGGCAGGGCCAACCAGTAAAACGCTCTCCGACGCACCGGTAGCTCAGCTGGATAGAGTACTTGACTACGAATCAAGGGGTCGGGAGTTCGAATCTTCCCCGGTGCGCCATTCCCCTCTCTCAATCTGAAACGTTTTCGCGTCCCTTGTCTGGCCGTTGGGGCAATGCTAGCGTCGTCATTAATTGGGGGGATTAAGTGATGACAAGAATAGGTGGTGCGCGCCGTTTGGCGTTGGCTTTCGGCTCGGTTTCTATTTTCGTTTCTATTTTCGTCTCTATTTCTGCCTCCTTTTTGTCGCCCGTGCGCCGCAAGACTAGGAGTAGGTTGTGAGTTTTTGGAATAATCTCGATTGGGTGCTGCCATTGCGCGCGCCGTTTTTTGATAAGTTTTTCGAACTGGTGACGCTGACCGGCTACCCGCTTTTTCTCATCTTGTTTTTATGTTTCGGCTATTTCGCATTTGGCGCGCGGCGGTTTTTCCATACCGCCATGTTGTTAATGGCGGCGGGGCTGTTGAATAGCTGGCTCAAAGATTTCGGACAGGATATGCGCCCGGCGGCGGTCTATGCGCTGGATGGCCGCGTGGGTGACAGCTATGGCTGGCCCAGCGGGCATATGCAAATCGCAGTCGTTTTGTGGGGCTATCTGGCCTACACCATGCAGCAAAAATGGGCTTATTGGGCGGCCGGTATTTATATTTGCCTGCAGGGTTTTTCGCGCATGTATCTGGGTGTGCATGACCCGGGCGATGTCGCCAGTGGGTTTGTGTTCGGCGCGCTTTGTTTGGCCGCTTATATTGCGGTGGAGCGGCACCCGGCCAGCAGCGCCGGTCTGGCCGCGCTGTCGGGCCTGCAAATGAGTGTCGCTTTGCTGCTTGTGCACGGTCTTTATGTTGCCCTTTATCCGGCGCATGGCAGCCAAGTTGCGCCCTATTGGTTTATGGGCGCGATGATGGGCTGGCTTATCGGGCGTTATGCGCGCGGGCATGAGGACGTCACCATGCCCGATACACCGATATTGCGTGGGCTGGTCGCCGCTTTGATGACCGGCATCGCCTTTGTGCTGATGTCGGTGCTGACCCGCTTGCCGCGGGCCCTCGCGGAAGACAATGCGCTGGTGCAATATGGTTTTGGTGTGTTGTTCGGCGCGGCGATTATCGCCGCTCTGCCTTGGCTGCTGGCGCGCGCGGCACGGTTTTTCCCAAGAGGAGCGCGTTATGAGCAATAAAGAAATGGACCTTGAAAAAATGTCGGCCGCTATTCGTGAGAATTACGGCCTCTATCGCAATGCCGGTTTGAAGATTTTGGCCGCCGATGAGCTGTTTAAGGTGAAAGTGGTACTGGGGCCAGAAACACAAAACCATGTGCAGATGATGCACGCGGCTTATTTGTTCGCCGGTGGCGAGTTTCTGGGCGGTCTGGTGCCGATGCGCCATCTCGCCAAGCCAGAGAAATTCCAGCCTGTGGTGCGCGACTTGAAGATCGAGTTCAAAGCCCCGGCCATGACCTCGGTGACGGCGGAGACGCGCTTCACCCAAGCGCAGGCCGATGAGATGAACGCGGCGCTCGATAAAGACGGGCGTTATGATTTCACCTTGGTGGCCGAGCTGAAAGATGAAAACCTTACTTTGGTGGCGCAGACCACGACCAATTACGCCATCCGCAATTTCATGGGGGGCTAACAGTGTGGGGGCTAACAGTGCGGCGGCTTAACGCTTGCCAAGGTGCGGGCGCGCTTATAGCTTTTGCTTAGAGGGAGAAGGCCCGCATGAAACGACGAGACCTTCTGGCCGCGATAGGAGCAAGTGCGATAATGCCGACACGAGCTGATGCAAATACCGTTTCGGCTGAAGCCGTTACCGGTTGGCAAAACTGGTCGCGCTCGCTGCCGCCGCAGCGCGCACAAATCGTCACGCCTAAGGATACGGCGCAACTGGCCAAGCTTATTCGGGAGACCGAGGGCGGTGTGCGCCCGGTCGGTTCCGGCCATAGCTGGACCGGTCTGGTGCCGAGCGACGGGGCTATCGTCAAGCTGGATAATTTCAACGCTGTCGGCGCTGTCGACAGCCAAAGCAAAACCGCTTGGCTTGGGGCCGGGGCGCGTTTGAAAGACCTGTCGCCGCAACTGGCCGCGCACGGGTTGGCCTTCCGCAATCTCGGTGATATTGATGTGCAAAGTCTGGCCGGTGCGACCAGCACGGCGACCCATGGCACGGGCCGCGACCTGCAATGTCTGGCGGCTGAAATTCGCGGCGTCAAAATGATTACCGGTGCCGGCGAGACACTGGAAGTGAGCGCGCGCCAAAACACGGCGCTCCTGCCCGCCGTGCAAGTGGCGTTGGGCGCGCTGGGTGTGTTGACCGAAATTGAAATGCAATTGGTCGCGCGCCACAAACTGCATCGGCGTGTTTGGTTTGCGCCTTACCAGCAAGTGCTGGCCGATGCCGAGCAGCTTTGGGCCGATAATCGCAATTTCGAATTTTTCTATTTGCCGTTTTCCGACACCGCCATGTGCATCACCCATAATCTCACCGAGGCGGAGGACACGCCGCGCAATCTTGATGAGAGCGATGATGCAGTGATGCAGTTAAAAGCGCTGCGCGATTGGCTCGGCTGGTTTCCGTATCTTCGGAAAAAACTTTTGGCGGCGGCGATTTCCGGTGCCCCCGAAGAGGATGTGGTGGGCGAGAGCTGGCAGCTTTTATCCAGCGCGCGCAATGTGCCTTTCAATGAGATGGAATTTCACCTGCCGGTCAGCGAGGCGTTGGACGCGCTGGAGGAAGTGCGCGCCCATATTGAGCGTCACCGCGCTGATGTGTTTTTCCCGTTCGAATGCCGCATGACGGCGCAAGATACGGCGTGGCTGTCTCCGTTTAATGAAGGCCCGCGCATCTCGGTTGCCGTGCATACCCATGCGCCGTTTGGCGCGCCCGACGAATATGAATTTCTGTTCACCGATATCGAGCCGATTTTCCGTCGCCGTGGCGGGCGGCCGCATTGGGGTAAACTCAATCGTTTTAGCGGCGCTGATATGCGCGCCACCTATCCGCAATTCGAGGCTTTCGCCAAATTGCGCGCCGAGCTTGACCCGGACGGGCGATTGCTGAACCCTTATTTGCGGGCGCTGTTTGGGGCCGCATGATGCAAGCTGCTTATTTTATCAAGTTGCAAAAAGCGCTGGCCGCGGCCGGTTTGGCGGAACCGGTGCTGCTGCTCGACAAGCAAAAGCTCGACAAAAATATCAGGCAATTAAGGCGCATGCTGCCCAAGGGCATGGCCTATCGCATTGTCGCTAAATCGCTGCCCTCGGCACAGCTGCTGGCGCATATTGCCGAGCGGGCCAAGACCGATCGGTTGATGAGTTTTAACCGCGAAATGACCGAGCAATTATTGCGCGCCATGCCTGAGGCCGACCAGCTTTTGGGTAAGCCGCTGCCGGTGGCGGTGGTGGCGGGGATGTTTGATACGCTGTCTGCAGCCAAAGGCAAAGCGGCAGCGCGGCAGGTGCAATGGTTGGTCGATACGCCCGCGCGCCTCACACAATATGAGGCACTGGCCAAGAAGCTGCGCCTCAAATTGCGGATCAATCTTGAGATTGATGTCGGGCTGCATCGCGGTGGCATGATGCCGTCTCGCGCTTCGGGCGAGGGCTTGGACGCGGCATTGGCCATATTGGCGGCCTCGCAAGATTTGCAATTGGCGGGTTATCTCGGTTACGAACCGCATCTCACCAAAATCCCCAATCTTGGCGGCTGGCGCGCGCGCACCAAAAAAGGTGCCGAGACCGCCTATGCCGAAGCGCTGGCGCAGGGCCGCGCGCATTTCGGCGACGCTGCCATCGCCACCATGGTGCGCAATATGGCGGGTAGTCCGACTTTCGGGCTTTATAAGGACACCGAGTTGGCCAATGAGTTGGCGGCCGGCTCGGCGCTGGTCAAGCCCAGCGATTTCGATATGCCGATATTGAAACCGTTTGAGGCCGCCGCCTTCATCGCCACACCGGCGCTCAAAGTGTCGCAAGATGTGCGCGTGCCGGGGCTTGAATACGCCAATAAGCTTCTCGGTAAGCCGAAAAGCGGCACCGGCATTTTTATCCATGGCGGCTATTGGATGGCGGCGCCGGTTTGGCCGCGCGGTTTGAAGACTGGCGGTTTGTTTGGCCGCTCGTCCAATCAGGAGTTTTTGCAGGGGCCGAAAAAACTGCCTCTGGCCGTTGATGATTTTGTGTTTTTGCGTCCCACGCAAAGCGAAGCGGTGTTTTTGCAATTCCCGAAGATTGCCGTGTTTGACGGGCGTCGCATTTGCGACATTTGGCAACCTTTATCCGTCTCCGCTTAAACCCTCGTTAAAAGGAGAGAAGACATGAAAATCTATCCCCCGCTCATGGTGCTGGCCGGCATTATCGCGCAATTGTTCATCGGCTATTTGGCACCGGTGCGGCCGATTTTGAACGAGCTTTGGCAATATATCGGCGTCGGGCTGATGGTGCTGGGCTTTGCGACCATTATATGGTTGGCGCGTGGCTTTGGTAAAAATGAGACGACGATTTTGCCCGACGGGCAGCCATCAACGCTGATGGAGGGCGGCCTGTTCGCTTACTCGCGCAATCCGATTTATCTCGCCATGGCGATATTGCTCACCGGCTCGGCGCTCGCTATCGGCCATATTTGGGGGCTTATCGTGGTGCCGATATTCGTGCTGCTGGTGCAGCAAATCTGGATTACCAAGGAAGAAGAGAACCTCGAAGCCGAGTTCGGGCAGATTTACCGCAATTATAAAATGCGCGTGCGGCGCTGGCTGTAAGACTGTTTATTGGGGCGAGGTACCATTTGAAACCGCCGACCGACAAACTTTGAATAGTGTCATTTAGCGTTTGACCGTGCGCGGCAGGGCGCTATGTCTTGCTCATGCAAACAATTACAAGATTTTCTGTGCTGTTTTTAATCCTGCTGTCACCGCTCGCCATGGCCGGCCCCATAAAGGGGGAAGCAGCCGGAGAAGCAGCGTTTGAGACGGCACATGATTTCACCCTGCCGTCGATTGACGGAGCCGATATCGCCCTTGCTGATTACCGCGGCAAAGCGGTGCTGGTGGTCAATACCGCATCCTATTGCGGTTTCACCAAGCAATATGACGGTTTGCAGGCCCTATGGGACGGCTATCGCGATAAAGGATTAGTGGTTCTGGGCGTGCCGAGCAATGATTTTGGCGCTCAAGAACCGGGTGCCAAAGACCAGATTAAAGAATTTTGCGAGGTCAATTTCGCCATTGATTTTCCAATGAGTGACAAATTGACGGTCAAAGGCGCCGACGCGCATCCGTTTTATAAATGGCTGAAAGCCGAAACCGATGCGACGCCGAAGTGGAATTTCCATAAATTCCTCATCGCGCCGGATGGCCGCGCGGTGCGCGATTTTTCATCGCTGACCAAGCCGCAATCGAAAAAAATCATCCGTGCCGTTGAGGCGGTGCTGCCGCAAAACTGACGCCTCACGGGCGACCGTCATAAACAAAGGCGTGTTTTTTCGCCTTGTTCCAATATTTGAAAAAGCGGCGCAATTCAGGCGGGCTGTCCATGCGCACAAAAGGGTCATCGGCTATGGCGCTGACTTTGCCGCCGCCGCGCAATTCTTGCATCACGGCTTTGAGCTGCGGATTGGGGGTCTTACCGGTGACAATCTCGGCCGCGCCGAAGCTTTCCAGCACACGCGCCGTGTCGCCTGCGTAAATATCGACCGGCAGTTCGCACAAAGTCTCATAAATAAACACCCGCCGCTTCAGCCCGAAATGCATGGCGCTCATATAGGCATCGTCCCAGACAAACACGGCCGGTGTGTCGGGCGCGGCGGCGAACAGATTATGAGTGGCGCGCAGGCAATCCTCGTGCAGCCAAATGAGCTTGTCCATCACGCCGCCTCGCTATTGGGAAACAGTTTGAGGGCGAGGTCGTCATAAGAGCCGCCGAAACATTTATTGTTGTGATAGTCGCACGGCGCTTCCATACCGGCGAATTTTTGCAAATTCTCCAGATTGAAAAAATAGGGTTTATTGGCAAATGTGCTGGCCACCCATTGAAACGATAAATTATTGGAAGCGGCATCGCCATCGAGCAAATGACGCAGGAAAAATACCGCGCCGGCCTGCCATTTGACGCGCCGCCAATGGACGATATAGGCAGCCAGATACATGCGCGCGTGATTGTGCAAATAGCCGCTGCTTTTCAACACCGCGATGAAATGGTTGATGGCCGCGCTGTCGGTCTCGCCGGCCGCAATATCGGCAGGCAGTGTGTCGGCATAATCAGACGCATCAAAGCCGGTTTTGTAAGGCTCGATATCGTGCCACAGCCAGTCTGGATTTTGCGCATAAATGCGCTGCCAGAAATCGCGCCAACCAAGCTCTTGGATGAATTTTTCTACGGCTTTGGGGTCACCGCGCTCGAGCGCCAGATTGCGCAGCTCATTGAGGCTGACAATGCCGTGGCGAATATAGGGCGATAAGCGCGTCACCGCGCCGTCGAGATAATTGCGGCTGTGACCATATCCGACCGGGTCGACGGCGGCGAGCGCCGCTTCGGCGGCGGCGCGCCCGCCTTTTATCGGGCTTGGTGCGCCATTATCAAGCTCTTCATCACTGCCTTCATTAATGCAGGGAGACAGGGTTTTGACATGCGCGATGAGGGCGGCGCGGTCGGTAAATTGTTTGGGTTCACTGTGCATAGTGACGAGCTAGCGCGGCGGCGCGCAATGTCCAGCCGCGCATCCAATTTCGCGCTGCGGCATATTTCTGCTATAGGCACTGTCACCAAGGGGGGGCTTTATGTTAATCGCGCTATCTATCGTAACGCCGGTCATCGCGGTGATTATGCTGGGCTATGGCGCGGCGCGGCGCGGCGTTTTCAGCGAAGACAATATCGTCACCCTTAATCGTTTCGTTTTTTCATTGGCGGCACCGGCTTTGCTGTTTCGCAATGTGGCGCTGACCGAATTCCCCGAGACCTTATCGATTGGCCTTTGGCTGTCTTATTACGGGCCCATGTTGGCGATTATGGCCATCGGCTTAGCCACCACGCGCTTTATATTCCCCGGTCGCGCGGCGTCGGAATATGTGCTGCTCGGCTTTTCGGCCTGTTTTTCCAATACGGTGATGTTGGGCATTCCCATTATCCTCACCGCTTTTGGGCCGGCCGCCGGTCTGCCGCTGTTTCTGGTTCTGGCGTTTCATGGACTGCTGGTTTTCGCCGCTGCCTTGACTTGTCTCGAAGCGGCGACCGATGAGAATATGCGCCTGCGCGACCTGCCGTCCAAATTTGTATTTGCCATGCGCGAGCAGGCTGTGGTGATGGCGTTGGCCGCCGGTATTGTGTGGAACTTCACCGGCTTCGGACTGGCCGCGCCGGTCGATTTGTTCCTGGAGATACTCGGCGCTGCGGCGATACCGGTGGCGCTGGTCGCGGTTGGCGGGCGTCTGGCCTTTATCGCATTGGGCGACAGCCTCGCGCCGGCGCTGGTCACCAGTACATTCAAATTGCTGCTGCTGCCGCTCGCGGTTTACGCCACAGCGCAATATATATTCGGGCTAGAGCCGCTTTTTGTCGCCACGCTAACCCTTCTCTCGGCCATGCCGACGGGGGTATTTGCCGCCGTCTTTGCGGCGCAATATCAAACCGGCGAGGCCGATGCCGCGGGCGCGATTATGGTTTCGTGCGTGCTGTCGACGCTTACCATCTCGGGCTGGTTGACGTTCTTCAGCCCGTTGCTGCAAGCCTAAAGCGATAGCCGAAATTGAGCCGCTCGAAAAGGAGTGCGGCCAGAAGCGACACCATTTTGTCGCTTAAGGTGACTGCCAAGAGGTGCAAGCAGGCGGCGCTTTTGCCAATAATCGTTTTGCCAATAATTATTCGACAATAAGGGTCAATGAAGCCGGTATCTCAGGCAGCTTGGCCGCCCGAGCGACCTCAATGTCGCGCTTACTGGCACTCGCTTGGCAAAAGGCGCCCAGCTTTAACGGCTTATTTGCCTTTCCAAACCGGGGCACGCTTTTCGGCAAAAGCGGTGGCCCCTTCGCGCGCATCCTCTGAGGAAAATACCGGATTCATGATTTCTTGCTGGCGTGCCCAAATCTCATCATGCGGCCAGCCTTTATACTCTTTCATGATTTTCTTCGACGCGGCGGTGGCCAGCGGGCCGTTAATGGCGATACGCGCCGCCAGCTCTTTGGCACCATCCAGCGCTTTGCCTTCATCGGTCAGCGCATTGATGAGGCCGACCTCATACATGCGCTCGGCCGTGTAATGGTCGCCCGTCATCACCATTTCCATGGCGATGCGTTCGGGGATTTGTTGCGGCAGGCGGAACACACCGCCGGCACCGGCAACCAAAGAGCGCTTCACTTCCGGCAGGCCGAATTTGGTGGTGCGCGCGGCGACAACCATATCGCAGGCCAGCACCAGCTCGAAACCACCGGCCAGCGCATAGCCCTCAGTCGCGGCAATCAGCGGCTTGGCCGGCGAGTAATGGCTGATGCCACCAAAGCCACGACCCGGTACGCTCGGCGTCTCGCCGGCGAGGAAACCTTTCAGATCCATGCCCGAGCAGAAAGTGCCGCCATTACCGGCAAGCACGGCGACGCGGATATCGGCGCTGCCTTCAAACTCGTCAATGGCTGCTGAAATGCCTTCAGCCATGGATTTGTTCATGGCGTTTTTGGCTTCCGGCCGGTTCATGGTGATGGTCATCACACCTTCTTCGATATCGACCAATACTTCTTGTGTCTCGCTCATGGCTGTCTCCCATTGGTTTTGCCCGTCTCCAGTGCGGGCGCGATTGAATATGGGGCGTATTGAACAGTTTGGCTTCGAGGCTGTCAATCGCGCATCTTGCCTTTCGTGCCGCATCGCTTAAACTCGCTTGACTAGAGGAGTTTGACCGATGGATGCGAAATACGAAGCTGCCCCACCGACCGATTTTCAATCGTTCTTCCCGTATTATCTGCGCGAGCACGCGCACCCGTTGTGTCGCGCTTTGCATTATATCGGCACCACGCTGGTCATTGCGCTGGCCGTCTATGCGCTGGCGATGGGGCAGTTGGTCTATCTTTGGGGACTGCCGGTTGTCGGCTATTTCTTTGCTTGGGTCGGGCATTTTTTCATCGAGAAAAATAAGCCTGCCACTTTCACTTATCCGCTGTGGTCGCTGGTTGGTGATTTCAAAATGTATCTGCTGTTTATCACCGGACGCATCGGCGTGGCGCTGGCGGCGGCGGGTGTACCGCAAAAATAGCGTTCTTTTGCCTCTCGTTTATGCCTAAAATATGAGCAATTAAAGAAAAATTACTCAAATGCCTAAATAGTATGCATTAAATTGGATGAAAAAGGTGCCTCTGGGCGCCTTTTTTTGTTGGATTTCGGTTTTGTTACAATTTTTTTGCACTGGCACGAATCTTGCATACAATAATCGGGCGAAAGTCTTAAAGGAGTATATTATGACTAATTTTACTAAAACCACCCGCACTCTGGCAGCTCTGCTGGTTTCGGGAACAGCGTTGACCGGTATCGCATCGGCCGCTGAACTTTCCGCTAATGTAGGCGTGACGAACGATTACATTTGGCGGGGTATGACGCAGTCAGCCGGTACAAGTAGTGTGTCGGGCGGCTTGGATGTCGATTTCGGCAATGGTTTTGCAGCAGGCACTTGGATTGCTGATGTGGACTTCGGCACCGCCAGCACCGCAACCCAAGAGCAAGATTTTTACATCTCGTACTCAGGCGAAGCCGGTGGTCTGAATTATGATGTAGGGTACATCCTCTACACTTATGATGCAGACGATAGTGATTTTGACGAAGTCTATATCACTGTTGGTGCGATGGGCCTCTCGGCGTCTTTCTACTATCTGCTGGACGCAGATTTCGACAATGCCGCTGGCGAGTCTACGGACGCGGGTGATTCCACCTACATCTCAGTCGATTATGAAACTGAAGTTGGCGGGTATGGCGTAGGCGTTCACTACGGTGTTTATGACGCTGAAGATCTGCTGGGTTCGGAAGAATCGACCGACATGTCGGTTTCCTTATCCAAGGATGATTTCACCATCGCGTACATCACGACCGATGACCTGACCGGCAAAGACGATGAAGACAGATTCGTCATTAGCTGGGGCACAAGCTTCTAAGCTTGATTATCATAAGGTTCCTCCCATGAAACTTATCCTTGCCATAATCAAGCCCTTCAAACTGGATGCCGTTCGCGAGGCGTTAACCGCAGCCGGTATTGAAGGCATGACGGCGACCGAAGCCAAAGGCTTCGGTCGTCAAAAAGGCCAAACCGAAATCTATCGTGGTGCTGAATATGAGATCAATTTCTTGCCCAAAATGCGGCTCGAAATTGTTGTCGATGACGGCCAATTAGAGGCGGCATGTACCGCCATTCGGGAAGCTGCCAACACCGACAAAATCGGTGACGGCAAAATCTTCGTAGTCAATGTCGATGAAGCCATCCGTATTCGGACCGGTGAAAACGGCTCGGCTGCTCTGTAAAGGAATCCACCAATGTTGAAAAATACTCTCAAAATTTTGGGTCTGGGTTCGGCTTTGTCTTTGGCAGCCGGCCCGGCCCTGGCTGAAGTCAGCCCCGAGACAGCTTATGTGTTCAACACATTCCTGTTTCTGGTCTGCGGTTTTCTGGTCATGTTTATGGCCGCCGGCTTCGCCATGCTCGAAAGCGGCATGGTACGGTCGAAAAATGTGGCAACCATTTGCCTGAAAAACATCTCTTTGTTCTCGATTGCCGGTCTTATGTATTGGCTGGTCGGGTATAATCTGATGTATGGCATTGAGGAAGGCGGCTATATTGGCGAGCTGTTCTCTATGTGGACGGCCGATGACAGCGCCATTGCCGGCGAAGAACCGGATTTCTCCGGCGGCTATGCGGCCGGCTCTGACTGGTACTTCCAAATGGTGTTCTGCGCCACCACCGCTTCCATCGTCTCGGGCACTATCGCCGAGCGCATGAAGCTGTGGCCGTTCCTAATCTTCACCCTGTTCCTGACCGGCTTCATCTACCCGATCGTCGGTAGCTGGGAGTGGGGCACAGGCTGGCTCGACGCAATGGGCTTTTCTGACTTTGCCGGTTCGACGCTGGTGCACTCAACCGGTGGTTGGGCGGCTCTGGCCGGTGCCATCATTCTTGGTGCGCGGGCAGGCAAATATGGCCCCAATGGCGAGGTCAATCCGATCCCCGGTTCGTCCATGCCGCTGGCTACTTTGGGCACGTTCATTCTGTGGCTCGGTTGGTTCGGCTTTAATGGCGGTTCGCAACTGGCTTTGGGTTCCGGTGCCGATGCGGCAGCCATCTCCAACATCTTCATCAACACCAATATGGCCGCTGCGGCCGGTGTTGTCGCTGCAATGGTCGCCTCGAACTTGCTGTATGGCAAGATCGACCTGACCATGGCCTTGAACGGTGCGATCGGTGGTCTGGTATCAATCACTGCTGAGCCGCTTACCCCGTCCATCCCGGCGGCTGCCTTTATCGGCGCTGTTGGTGGTGTGCTGGTGGTGCTGGCCGTGCCGCTGCTCGACAAAATAAAAGTCGACGATGTGGTCGGTGCTATTCCGGCGCACCTTGTCTGCGGTATCTGGGGCACAATGATTGTGCCGCTGACCAATGGCGACGCTACCTATAGCGTGCAGTTCATTGGCGTTATCTCAGTCGGTATCTTCACCATGGTTGCCAGTGGCATTTTGTGGTCGGTACTGAAAGCGGTGATGGGTATTCGCATTGAAGACGAAGACGAAATGCTTGGTCTCGATAAGAGCGAGCTGGGCATTGAAGCCTATCCCGAGTTCTCGCGCACTTGATATCCCCTAGTGAGCGTGACCCCCGGCAGAACAATCTGCCGGGGGTTTTTTTTATTTAGCCGGGCAGTTTGCCGAATTGGGCAACGCCATCGGCAATAGCGTGAAAATCAAATTTGTCATCAGTATGGATGGCGACATCGGGTTTGCCGAACTCCGCCGGATCATCGAGCGAGCCGACTTTCACATAAATCACACCCGGTGTGGCCGGCACGCGACTGACCATGGGCGAGCCGCATTGACCGCAAAATTCGCGCGTCACCGCGTCGTCAATATCGTCGCGGGTATATTGCGCCGGTGCGCCTTTGGTGTAAGTAAAACCGTCATCGGCCACGCCGGCAATCATATTGGCACTGCCGCCGGAAATATATTGGCACTCCCGACAATGGCAGGCCGCTTTCATCAGCATATCGCCGTCTGATTCATAGCGCAGCGCGCCGCAATAACATCCGCCTGTTCTTTTGCTCATTTGTTCCTCCTGAAGCTAGGAAAACAATTCTGCCATATTACGGGCCGCTATTAAAGGAAACTTCGTCAACGATTTCGCTGGCCCGCGCGCGCAAGGCGGCGATACGGTCAAGCGCGATGGTGTCAGGGGTGAACGCGCCCCAGCTTTTGACGCGCGCTGAAGGCTCGATATCGGCGCGGATGGGGTATTCGAAATTGACCTCGGCGTAAATCTTCTGCGCTTCTTCGGACACCAAAAACGCCATCAGCTTTTCGGCATTGGCGCGATTGGGCGCATGCTTGGCCATCGCCATGCCCGACAAATTCATATGCGCGCCACCGCGCGGCATATCGGGAAAGACGATGCGCACCGCATCAGCCCAGGCTTGCTGCTCGGGCTTTTTCTCATTGGTCTGCATTTTGCCCATATAATAGGTATTGCCGATAGCGATATCGCAGGCCCCACCATAGACTTTGCGCACTTGCGCGCGGTCATTGCCCGACGGGCTGCCGGCCAGATTGGCTTTGAGGCCGCCGAGCCAATGCTTAAATTCGGCTTCGCCCAAATGGTCGAGCATGGCGGCAAACAGCGCAATATTATAAGGGTGCTGGCCGGAGCGCAGACAGACGCGGCCGCGATAAGCCGGTTTGGCCAAATCCTCAAAGCGCAAAGTGCGTTCGCTGACGCGGGCTTTTGACACATAAGCGACGCGCGCGCGCCAGGTCAGGCCGAACCATTTATTATCGGCGCCGCGGGCAACCGCCGGAATATGGCGTTGCAGCACCGGCAGTGTCACCGCTTGCGCCACATCGCGCGCCGCGTGCAGGCGGCCAATATCGACGGTCAAAATAACATCGGCTGGCGAGCGTTTGCCCTCGGTCTTGACCCGTTCGATAAGACCTTTTTTGGCGAAAATGACCCTGACCTCGATACCGGTTTGTGCGGTGAACTTCTCAAATAAGGGCTCGACCAGAAACGGCTGGCGATAGGAATAGACATTGACTTCGCCTTTAGCGTTCCCTCTGACATCGCTTGTGGCTTTATATTGACTTGTGACGGCTTCATCGGCGACCGCGCGCGCCAGCAATCCAGCCATCGCCAATGTGACAAAGGCGCTGACGCCGAGCGCCACGCAAATTGAGAGCGGGCTGGAAAAAAAGGTCGAGAGGCGGCGCATCACATTTCCTGCAAATGAGAATGATTATCAATTGCGTTTTACGCTCACACGCCGTCTCTGTCAATCCTCAAACATGTCGCCAAACATGTCGACGAATATATCGACAAACATATCGACAGGCAAAACGCTAAACAGGAAACACTCGGCGTCAGTCTCGGTCGCGGCCGATATCCATCATTGGCAGCAGGCGCAAATAATTGGCCGGGAACAGGCGGCGGATCCAGTCCACCACATGCGCGTCAGGGCCGATAAGGATGCGGGCCTTGTTTTTGCTAATGCCTTTCATAATCACCTTGGCCGCGCCGTCGGGCTGCGTCCTGGTTAATTGCGCGAACCGTTCGATGGCTTCTTCGCGCTCGGTTTCGGCGTCGGGGCCTTGCTGGAAGCGGGCATGGCGCACAATATTGGTGTTGATGCCGCCCGGGTGAATGGTGCTGACGCCGATATTGCTGTCACGCATTTCGTGACGCAGCGCCTCGGTGAAACCCAACACGCCGAATTTGGCGGCGTTATAGGCGCTTTGCGTCGGCACGCCGATAAGGCCGAAAATCGACGACACATTGGCGACATGGCCGCTGCCTTTGGCTCGAAAATGCGGCAGGAAAGCCTGCGTGCCATTGACCACGCCCCAGAAATTAATATCCATCAGCCATTTGAAATCATCGAGCGGCATCTCCTCAACCGTCGCGCCAAAAGCGACACCGGCATTATTGAGGATGAGGTCGGCCGCGCCGTGATTTTTCTCGACCGTGGCGGCGAGGTCGAACATGGCATCGCGGTCTGCCACATCGACCATGAATGTCTCCATGCGCCCGCCTTGTTTTTCGACCGCTGCTTTGGTTTCGGCCAACATGTCTTGGCGCAAATCAGTGCCGATGACCAGCGCCCCGTCGGCCGCCATGGCGCGCGCGCACGCCGCGCCAATGCCGCTGGCGGCACCGGTAATGACACAGATTTTATCTTTGAATTGACGCATTTGTTCCCTCCGTGAAGCCGTTATAGTTGCCGAGATGCAGCGAAAAAGCCAGAAAAAAGCCCCGCCGGAGCGGGGCTTTTTGACTTTGGGCGCGCCGGTTTAGCGCGCTACTTTTTTCTTGCGGCGGCGTTCCAGCGGCTGATAGGCCTGCGCCGCATGGGTGGTGCAATAAGGGCTGCCGCTTTTGGCACGGGCGCCGCAAAAATGAAACTCGGTCGTGCCCGGGTCGCCGATCGGCCATTTGCAAGTATGCTCGGTCAGGTGCAGCACGCTGGCGCGTTCTTCGGGGCTCAAAATCGGCTCCGGTACCACCTGGTCTTTAATCTCATCGAGCTCATTGGCGCGAAACCGCTGGCTGCCCGACAGCGATGGTTTGGACGGCTGCGCGCGCCCTGAACCGGCTGAAATCCGTGCTGTGGAGACGCGAGCCGGTGTGGCGCGGCCCGACAGGCCGAGGCGATGAACCTTGCCGATAACCGCATTGCGGGTCACGCCGCCCATTTTGCGGGCAATCTGACTGGCGGATAGCCCGTCCGTCCATAATTGTTTAAGCATTTCAACGCGTTCTTCAGTCCATGCCATGGCTTTTGCCCTCCAATATCTGTCTTTTGGTTTCACTTGTCGTTTCAATTGGCCGCTTTTGTCACCAGATGTAGTGGCCTTACACTCACTTTCTACTAAATATAGGGGCCGAAGGGAAAACCTGATTCGCGCTTATCCACATGAATCGAATCGCTCAGGAGGTGAAATTTGCCTTGAACCGCGCGTTTATTTGCCTATTGTCGCGCCATGGATCGCGCCGACTCACCCTTTGACCTGCCCGAAAGCGCCGCCGCGACGCGGCCCGAAGCCTATCCGGAGCTTGGTGTACGCCAATTTGGCCGCTTTAACTGGCTCGGCATGTGGACGCTTTACCTAAAAGAAGTGCGCCGTTTCACCAAAGTATGGATGCAGACGCTGATGGCGCCGATTGTCACGACCTTGTTGTTTTTGGCGATTTTCTCGCTCGCGCTGGCCGGTTTGCGGCCTGATATAAACGGCGTGCCGTTTATCAACTTCCTCGCGCCCGGCCTGATTATGATGTCGATTGTGCAAAATGCTTTCGCAAATAGCTCGTCATCGCTGCTGGTCGCCAAAGTGCAGGGCAATGTGGTGGATTTTTTGATGCCGCCTTTGTCGCCGCTCGAGCTCAATATCGGCATTACGTTTGGCGGGCTGACGCGCGGCCTGTTTGTCGGCGTCGGCACGTTTTCTGCCATGTCGCTATTTGTTGATTTCACCATACACAGTTTTGCAGCGGCGCTGTTTTATGCTGCCATTGCTTCGTTGCTGCTCGGGCAAATCGGCCTGATTGGCGGCATTTGGGCCGATAAGTTTGACCATTTGGCGACCATCACCAATTTTGGTATCACCCCGCTGGCGTTTTTGTCGGGCACGTTTTACTCGGTCACGCAATTGCCCCGTTTTGCCTATCAGGTGACGCAATATAATCCGTTTTTCTACATGATTGACGGCTTTCGCTATGCGTTGACCGGCCATGCTGAGGGCTCGTTGCTGTTTGGCGCAAGCATGCTTATCGGCCTGACCATTATCGCTTCCATCATCTGCCAATATGTGCTGGCGCGTGGGTGGCGTCTCAAAACCTGAAACCGGCGCTTAGCCTCTTGCTAAAAAACCCGCTTTTGGGGTAAAACTCGTCCTCAGCAAGCCGCCTTCGCTGAATGGCGGCTTTTTCTATTTGGCCGCGTTAAAACGGTCGATAGAGGATGAGACGAGACAGGGATATGAGCGAGCAAAAAAGCCATATTATGCCGACCTATAACCGGGCCGATTTGCGGTTTGTGCGGGGTGAGGGCGCGTGGCTGGAAACCGAGACGGGCGAGAAATATCTCGATTTCGGCAGCGGCGTGGCGGTCAACACGCTGGGCCACGCTCACCCAAAACTGGTGGCGGCACTGGGCGCGCAATCGGAAAAGCTTTGGCACGTCTCCAATCTCTACCAAATCCCCGAACAGGAAAAACTGGCTGACATGTTATGCGCCAATAGTTTTGCCGATTTGGTGTTTTTCGGCAATTCGGGCGCCGAGGCGGCCGAGGGCATGATTAAAGTGATGCGGAAATATCACGCTGAAAACGGCGCGCCCGAGCGGGTGACACTGATCAGCTTCAAAGGCGCGTTTCATGGCCGCACATTGGCGGCACTGGCCGCCGCCGGTAACCCCGATTATCTGGAGGGTTTCGGGCCTGCACCGCCGGGTTTTGTGCAATGCCAAGAATTGGATGTCGAAGCGGTCGAAGCGATGATTGACGAAACGACCGCCGGTATCCTCATCGAGCCGGTGCAGGGCGAGGGCGGGGTGCGCGATGTCGGCACCGCGTTTTTGCGCGCGCTGAGAGAATTATGCGACAAGCACGGCATCCTGCTGGGGTTTGACGAGGTGCAATGCGGCATTGGCCGAACCGGTAAATTATTCGCGCATGAATATGCCGCCGTCGAGCCCGATGTGATGGCGATTGCCAAAGGCATTGGCGGCGGCTTTCCGCTGGGCGCGGTGCTGACCACTGAGACGGTGGGGCGGGTGCTGCAACCGGGCACGCATGGCTCGACTTATGGTGGCAATCCGCTGGCCTGCGCCGTTGGCGCAGCGGTGTTGGACGAAGTTCTGTCCGACGGTTTTCTCGACCATGTGCAGCAAACCGCAACCTATTTCCGGCAGCATTTGGCGCGATTGCTGGATGAAAACAGCGATATTTTTGAAGATTTACGCGGCAGCGGCTTGATGGTCGGGCTGAAATGCAAGCCGGCCAATAGCGATGTGGTCGCGGCACTGCGCGATGAAAAAGTGCTGACCATTGGGGCCGGTGAAAATGTGCTGCGTATCGTGCCGCCGCTCAATGTGACGCAGGCCGAAGTCGATATCGCCGTCGCTGCTATCGAAACCGCTTGCACCAAATTGCGGGGGAGCACGGCATAATGAGCTTGGCCGATAAGCACAGTCATTTTCTGGACCTCGTTGATTTGGCGGATGGCGAATTGCGGCGTTTGCTCGATGCGGCGCGGGTGCGCAAAACGGCGCGCGCCGATAAGCCGAAAGGCACGGTGGATGACGATGCGCCTTTGGCCGGTCACTTGCTGGCCATGATTTTTGAAAAACCCTCGACGCGTACCAGACTGTCTTTCGATATGGGCATGCGCCAGCTCGGCGGCCAGACGGTGATTTTAAACCAGACCGATATGCAATTGGGGCGCGGCGAGAGCATTGCCGATACGGCTGAGGTTATTTCGCGTTTTGCTGATATCGCCATGCTGCGCACCGGGCCGCATGAAACGCTGGGCGAACTGGCGGCGCACGCGCATATACCGGTGATAAACGGCCTGACCGCTTACAGCCATCCGTGCCAAATCATTGCCGACCTGATGACTTTTGAAGAACATAAAGGCACGCTGGCCGGCCAGAAACTGGCTTGGCTCGGTGACGGTAATAATGTCGCTTTGTCGTTTGTGCATGCCGCCGCGCAGGTCGATTTCGAATTGTCGCTGGCGACGCCCGAAGCTTTCTCAATCGCGCCAGACGAAATAGACGCAGCGCGTGCCAAAGGTGCCAAAATCACTTTATGCGAGACGGCCGAAGAAGCCGCCAAAGACGCCGCCGCGCTGATGACCGATTGCTGGGTGTCGATGAGCGATGACCCGACCGAAGCCGAGGCGCGCGCCAAGGCTTTCACCCCCTATCAGGTGACGCAGTCCTTAATGGCGCTGGGCGACGAGCCTATTTTTCTGCATTGTCTGCCCGCCTATCGGGACAGCGAGGTGACGGCGGAGGTCATTGACGGGCCGCGCTCGGTGGTGTTTGACGAAGCGGAAAACCGCGCCCATGCACAAAAAGCCATCATGCTGCATTGTTTGGGAATGTTGGATATGGGCGCATGAGCGGACTTGCCGATTACGCCCTGCCGTTTCGCATTGAAGGGCACAATGTCAATGGTCGCGTCGTGAAGCTGAACAGCCTGGCCTCCGATGTGTTGCTGCGCCACGACTATCCAGAAGCGGTGAGCCGTCTGTTGGGCGAGGCCTTGGTGTTGGCGGCCATGCTGGGCACCATGTTGAAATTTGACGGGCGGTTTATCCTGCAATTGCAGGGCAGCGGGCCGATCACCATGTTGATGGCCGATTATACCCCGGCCGATAAGGCCGACGAAAACGGCCCCGATACGCCGGGAGGCTTGCGCGGCTTCGCGCAATATGATGAAGCCGCTTTGGCGGCGGCGCTGAAAGCCGGCGACACCCCGCTGGCGCTATTGGGTGATAAGGGCCATATGGCTTTTACCGTTGACCAAGGCCCCGATATGGAACGCTATCAAGGTATTGTGCCTCTGGAGGGCGACACGCTGGCCGATGCGGCGCTCGGTTATTTTCAACGCTCCGAGCAGATTGCCACCACCATCAAGCTGGCGGCAGCGCCGTTATTACTGTCCGGCGGCAAAACCGAATGGCGCGCCGGTGGTATTGTGGTGCAACAAACCGCGGCGACCGGCGGCATCGATATCGAAACCCCGCCTGAGGGCGACCCCGATAAGGTCGATGATGATTGGAACCGCCTCGAAATTCTGTTGCAAACGACGCAGGATAGCGAATTGCTGGATGGCGATGTCAGCGGCGAGCAACTGGCTTTTCGCCTGTTTCACGAAGACGGGGTGCGGGTGTTTGAGGCCCGGGCGCTGCAATTTGCCTGCCCCTGTACGCGTCAGCGCGTGCTCAATATGTTGGCCGGTCTGTCGGATGGCGACCGCGAGGAAATGCAGGCGCAAGAAAATGTCGAAGTGCGTTGCGAGTTCTGCAATGAGAATTATCTATTTGAACCGTCTGAGGCTTTTGCGGCAGGATAAAAGAAAAGGACTGGTTTCGGCGTATGAGCGCGTTATATCATAAGTAGTTTCGGTGTTGGAGTAGCCGGTAAGGCAGCATGAGACAGTTTTTGATAAATTTGGGAACGCGGATGCGCGAGCAAGCCCATAAATTGCGCCCGTCTTGGGGCGGTGGCCGGTTTCGAAAACTGGTCGTGCCCTTGCTTGTGCTGATGGGCGGTTTTTTCGGCTTTTCCATGTTGGTGGCGACCAAACCGCAAACCAAACCGGCGGAAAATATCGAGCGCGTCTGGTCGGTGGCGGCGCAAACCGTCGCTTACGAGACTTACCAACCGCGGATTTTCACTTTTGGGGAATTGCGCGCGCGGCGCGAGGTCAATTTGCGGGCGTTGGTCTCCGGCGAGGTCATCGCCACGAGCGCCGATTTTGAAGACGGCGCGCGCGTCGCCAAGGGCGATGTGCTGCTTGAAATCGACCCGTTTACTTATGAAAACCAACTGGCCGATGCGCGGGCGCAATTAAAAGGTGCCAAAGCGGTGCTGAAAGAGCGCCAAGCCGCCGCCAAGCTGGCGCAGCAAGAAAAAGAGCGCGCCGAACAATTATTCGAAAAAGGCACAGTGTCGAAAAAAACGCTCGACGATAAAACCACCGATGCGACGATTAAAGCGGCGCGCGCCGAGCAACAGCAATCGGCGGTCGACCGAATTAATGTGCAGGTAAAAAAAGCCAAACGCGATTTGAACAACACCAAAGTCGTGGCACCGTTTAGCGGTTATCTGGCCAATATTAATGCCCGCGAAGGCCGCGTCTTGAACCCTAATGACCAAGTCGGCATGCTGCTCGACAGCGATAATTTCGACGTCGTCTTCAATATGTCGGACGCCGAATATGGCCGCTTTCTGGAACGCAATAGCGAAGTCATTGGCCGGCCCATCAATGTCGTTTGGCAGCTTGGCGGTGAGCGCATTGAGCTTAAAGCCGAGATCGAGCGGGTCGGCGCACAAATCAGCCAGACGACGCGCGGCGTCGATGTATTCGCGCGCATTGACGGAAAATTGCCGTCAAATTTGCGCGGCGGGGCTTTTGTTACCGTCGAATTGCTGGCGCAACCCGTGCCTGATGTGATGGCGATTTCCAAAGACGCCATCTATACCGACAATACGATTTATCTGGTCGAAAATGGACGCTTGGCGCGCCGCGAGATTAAAGATTTCATCGATGATGGGGCGCGGGTATTGCTCAAAAGCGGCCTGCAAGCGGGCGATATTGTGCTGACTACAAGGTTCAATGAGGCGGCGCCGGGCGTCGCCGTGAAAGTGGTGGAGTAGGCATTCATGGGCCCGATGCGCTCCCTTGTCGAGCTGTTTTCGCGGCACCGAAACGCCGCCAATCTGCTTTTCTTCTCGATGATTATGCTGGGGTTTTTCGGCCTGTCGGGTCTGAATACGCAGTTTTTCCCGACCACTGAAATTAAAATCGTCAACGTTACCGTCATCTGGCCCGGTGCCACGGCGCAGGATGTCGATAAAAATATCGTCGCCACTATCCAGCCCGAAGTGCGCTTTCTCGATGGCGTGAAAGAATTCAAATCGGCCTCGCGCGAAGGGGTGGCCGCCATCACGGTGGAGTTTTACCCCGAGACCGATACACAACGCGCCGTCGCCGATGTCGAGGCGGCGGTCAATGCCATCACCACATTGCCGCGCGATGCTGAAAAACCGTTAATCTCGCAAGAGACGTTTTTCGAGCCCGTAATGTCCGTGCTGCTGTCGGGCCCGTTTGAAGAACGCGCTCTGCGCGCCTATGCCAAACAAATCCGCGACGGTTTGCTCGATAGCGGTATCGACAAAGTGGTGATGGACGGTTTTCGCGACGAGGAGATTTGGGTCGAAGCGAAAGCTGCGCAATTGCGCCGCTATGATATGACGGCGCAAGATATCGCCAATAAGCTGGCCGGTTCATCGCTCGATGTGCCGGGTGGCATTTTGCGCGGCGAGGTGGAGCGGCAAGTGCGCGCCGTCGGCTTGGCGCAAACCGCAGCCGATGTGCGCGATATCAGTTTGCGCAGCACGGCCGATGGGCGGCAGATTAAAGTCGTCGATGTGGCGCGCGTCTATGAAACTTTTGACGCGGCCGCGGCCGAGGGCTGGTCGGGCGATAATCGCGCCATTCGTCTGACCGTGCAACGCACCAAAAACGGCGACGCGCTGGAGATGACTGACAATGTGCGTCGCTATATTGGTGAAACGCTGCCCTCTTTGCCGCCGACCCTGAAAGTCGAAATATTCGACGTCAATGCCGATAAAATTCGCCAGCGCATCAGCGTGCTCTTGTTCAACGGGCTGGGCGGTATGGCGCTGGTGCTGTGCATTTTGTTCCTGTTTTTGAACGGCCGCATCGCTTTTTGGGTGGCGGCGGGTATTCCGGCTTCGCTGATGGCGACGTTCGGCGTCATGTATTATTTGGATATGACAATTAACATGTTGTCTTTATTCGCGCTGATTATGACCATCGGTATTATTGTCGATGACGCGATTGTGGTCGGCGAACATTCAGCGACACTGACCGAGCGCGGGGCCGATGCGCAAACCGCCGCCGAGGGCGGGGCGTTGCGTATGATGCTGCCCATCACCGCCGCCGCGCTGACCACATTGGCGGCGTTTATTCCCATGTTGCTCATCACCGGCGTGATAGGGCAATT
>Ga0181597_10000549_pt1 | contig 41374 bp, 35 predicted proteins | sample 041ome_5_FD_148647 | JGI IMG/M metagenome (GOLD analysis project Ga0181597, IMG submission 148647) | Coastal salt marsh microbial communities from the Groves Creek Marsh, Skidaway Island, Georgia - 041403US metaG (spades assembly) | ecosystem: Environmental > Aquatic > Marine > Intertidal zone... | reverse complement strand
TATCCTTCCGGCGATGCCACTGATCCTGAGGGAGTGGCAATATCAGATAACCGTGTCATCCGTGGAGGTTCCTGGTATTCCGATGCCACCAGCCTGGGTGCTGCCCAGCGCTTTATTTTTGGCCCGAATGTGCGAACCACCGTTCTCGGGTTCCGCTTGGCCCTCAAGCAATTTCCCACCGACTCTTCTGATCCCATGCTTCTTCTTTCTGGCGGGGGCCAAGTTACCCACTTAAAAGACACTGCCTGGGTGGAGCCCGGGGTGGAAGCGCATGATATCAGGGATGGGGATTTATCCCAGAATGTTGAGGTCACTGGAAGCGTGGATGTGAATACCACGGGTACTTACACCCTTACCTACACGGTGAGTGATGCTGCCGGTAACCAGGCAAGCATTACCCGCACGGTCAATGTGGGCATCCCTGCAATCTATGCCACCGAGCTCAATTCCACCGTGAGTTTGGAAATGATCTGGGTGGAGCCGGGTACTTTTAGCATGGGGCAGGATGGGGTGGCGACGCCGGTGCATGAGGTCACCCTGAGCAATGGCTTTTACTTGGGTAAATACGAGGTCACACAGGCTCAGTACGAAGCGGTGATGACGGGGAATAGTGATGGCCTTAGTGCCACACCGAGCCAGTGGCCAAACAATCCCAACCGTCCAGTAGAGAAGGTGTCCTGGGATGATGTTCAAAAGTTTCTCATTCGTTTGAATGCTCAGGAGGCGGGCAATATCCCTGCCGGGTGGGCGTATGTATTACCCACCGAAGCCCAGTGGGAGTATGCCTGCCGGGCAGGCACGACCACGGCGTACTCTTGGGGAGATACGATTGCTTCTGATGACGCCAACTACGATTGGGATGGTGATTGGAATACAGGGACTGATTTTCAGCAAACACGCGATGTTGGCCAGTACAGTGCCAACCCATGGGGCTTTTTTGATATGCACGGGAATGTGTGGGAATGGACTTCCGACTGGTATGTGGCCTACAGCAGTGGTGCTTTGACCGATCCCGAGGGTCCGGCGACGGGCTCCAACCGTGTCAATCGGGGCGGCTCTTGGTACAATAGCGGTACGAACCTGCGTTCGGCCAACCGCGGCATCTACCCCCCCAGTAGCCGCCACTACAACATCGGCTTCCGTGTCGGTTTCCAGCAGATCCCTGCGGATACGAAGAACCCTGAGTTTGTTATGACAGGAGAAAATAATGTAACTCATTTACAAAATCATTTACAAAACACCGTCTGGTTAGACCCCGGGGTGGAAGCCCATGATTTACGCGATGGTAATATAACTGCGGATATTACAGTGAGCGGTTCGGTAGATGTGAACACCACGGGCACCTACACCCTTACCTACACCGTAAGTGATGCTGCTGGTAACCAGGCAAGCATTAACCGCACGGTCAATGTCGTGGCAAGCACGCATACGGTTGAGCTAAGCTCCATGGTAGACCTGGAAATGATCTGGGTGGAACCGGGCACTTTTAACATGGGACAGGCTGGAATGGTTACACCAGTGCACGAGGTTACTTTGACCAAAGGCTTTTATCTGGGTATGTACGAGGTTACGCAGGCACAGCACGAGGCGGTGATGACGGGGAATTCCGATGGCCTCAACTCCACGCCAATAGTGTTGTCGTGGGATGATGTCCAGGGATTCCTCACCCGTTTAAATGATCAGGAAGCGGGCAACATCCCTGAAGGGTGGGCCTATGTATTGCCCACAGAAGCCCAGTGGGAGTATGCCTGCCGGGCAGGCACGACCACGAGGTACTCGTGGGGAGATACGATCGCTCCGACCAATGCTAATTACTTAGACAGTGGATACTCCCAAGCTCGTGATGTGGGATTATACGATGCCAACCCCTGGGGCTTTTTTGATATGCATGGAAATGTAAGCGAATGGGTCTCGGACTGGTATGGAGACTACAGCAGTGGTGCGGTGACCGATCCTAAGGGTCCGGGTTGGGGCTCGTGGCGTATCGTTCGAGGTGGTACATCGTATTGGTCAGGCATAGGCTTAATTTCGGCCAACCGCTACGACATCAGCCCCTCGTCCAATAGCGGCTTCCGTGTCGGTTTGATTAAGGAGTGAAAATTAAAATTTAAAGAATGAAACAGATGGAAAAGGCTACACTGGTAAGCACCCTTTCACAGCTCTCTTCACTCTTTCTTACTTCGGTTTTTACTTCAAAATCGATGTAAGAGTCTCACTGGGTCGCATAGCCGCGACCGCTTTTTCTTCGTTCAGTAAATAGTATCCGCCCAGCTCAACTTGCACTCCTTGGGCATCGTTCAGTTCATGAACGATTTTTTCCTCATTTTCCCGCAGACTCTTGGCAATGGGAGAAAATTCAGCCTGTAGATCCGTATCGGCGGATTGAGCAGCGAGAGCTTCTGCCCAGTACAAAGCGAGGTAGAAGTGACTGCCCCGGTTGTCCAATTCATTGACCTTGCGGGAGGGGGATTTGTTCTCATCCAAAAACACCCCAATGGCGGCATTGAGCGCATCTGCCAGAACCTGTGCTTTACTGTTACCTGTTTTGTTGGCGAGATCCTCCAGCGACACCGCGATGGCAAGAAACTCGCCAAGGGAGTCCCACCGAAGATGTCCCTCTTCCACAAATTGCTGAACATGCTTGGGCGCGGACCCGCCCGCACCGGTCTCAAACAACCCACCCCCGGCAAGCAGGGGCACAATGGAGAGCATCTTTGCACTGGTACCAAGCTCAAGGATGGGGAAAAGATCAGTCAGATAATCCCGCAGTACATTACCAGTGGCGGAAATGGTATCGAGCCCATCCTTGCAGCGCTGGCAGGTGTGGAGCGTGGCCTCGATGGGAGCGAGGATCTGGATGTCCAACCCGTCGGTGTCCAGAGTGGTCAGCTTGGCTTCGACATAGCGGATGAGATTGGCATCGTGCGGACGGTTCTTATCCAGCCAAAAAACCACCGGTGTATTGCTCAGGCGTGCCCGGTTGACCGCGAGTTTTACCCAGTCAATAATCGATACTTTTTTGGTCTGACACATACGCCAGACATCGCCTGCTTCCACCTCATGCTCGATTAGTGCACTACCGGTGGGGCCAAGCACACGCACGGTGCCGTCGCTGGGGATTTCAAAAGTTTTATCGTGGGATCCGTACTCCTCCGCCTTCTTTGCCATCAGTCCAACATTGGCCACGCTGCCCATGGTGGGCACATCGAAGGCACCGTGTTGCTTACAAAAATCAATCGTTGCCTGGTAGACCCCGGCATAGTTGCGGTCGGGGATGACGGCCTTGGTGTCTTTGGGCTGTCCATTCGGCCCCCACATCTGTCCAGAGGTACGGATCATTGCAGGCATGGAGGCATCAATAATCACATCGCTGGGCACATGCAGGTTGGTGATCCCCTTGTCGGAATTGACCATGGCAAGCGGTGGGCGCTTTGCCACAATCTCCTTGAGGGCATTTTCCACCTGGGTGCGGGTATCCGCATCCAAATTTTCCAGGGCGGAGTAAAAAGAGCTCAATCCATTGTTTGGATTAAACCCGGCAGCGGAGAGTGCATTGCCATGGGTGGTGAGCAGTTCGCCGAGGTAGGCATTCACGCAGTGTCCAAAGATGATGGGGTCGGATACTTTCATCATCGTGGCTTTCATGTGCAGAGAGAAAAGTACATCCTCGGATACTGCGGCATCGAGCTGCTCGGCAAGAAATTGACTGAGTGCTTTTTTACTCATCACTGAGGCATCGATCACTTCCCCTTCCTCCAAGGCGAGGCCTTCTTTGAGTACGGTGGTCTGCCCATCTTTACCTGCCAGTTCGATCGATACGGTGGTGGGCTGGGAGAGGAGGAGGGATTTTTCACTACCGTAAAAATCGCCGTCTGCCATATGCGCGACATGGGATTTGGAATCGCTGGACCATGCCCCCATCGAGTGCGGGTTTTTCTGGGCGTATTCCTTGACCGGCTTGGCTACCCGGCGGTCGGAATTTCCTTCCCGTAATACGGGGTTGACCGCGGAGCCAAGTACTTTGGCATAAGTGGCCCGGATTTGTTTCTCCTCCCCGGTTTGGGGATCGGAGGGAAAGTCGGGAATGTTAAATCCTTTACTTTGCAGCTCCTTGATCGCATCGACCAATTGGGGGACGGAAGCACTGATGTTAGGCAGCTTGACAATGTTGGCCTCCGTTTGGGTGGCCAGTTCGCCCAGCTCGGAAAGAGCATCGGGCACTTGTTGCTCCGGGCTTAAGTGGTCGGGGAAGTGGGCGAGGATGCGGCCCGCCAGCGAAATATCTTTGAGCTCATAGCGAATGCCGGCGGAGGAGGTGAATGCCTCCAGGATGGGGAGCAGGGAACGGGTAGCGAGAGCAGGGGCTTCGTCGGTCAGGGTGTAGGCAATGGTAGTCATCGTTTTCGTAAATAAATGTGCAAACGAAATACCATAGCCACGCACCTTTCGGGTGCAACGATCAAGTCACCTTAGAAAAGAGTGAAGAAGGAAGAGTGAAGAGTGAAAGGGGGAGGAGTGAAGAGTGAAGAGAAAAATAGAAGATAGGAAAATTTACCAATCGTCTGGCTAATTCAAGCTGGATGCAAAGAGGCGTTTGAAGGAGTAGAGTTCCTGATCATACTCCACATCGGGGACGATCCAGAGGTTGCGGAAGGATACTCCGGTTCCCTTGTGGTCCTGAATCATGAGGGGCTTTTTACCGTGGGCCTTGTAAGGACCGCCCACTTCGCCGTAGATCCAGGCATCGTTGTGAATGAGGTGGCCGTTGTGGTGCACGGTCAGGCGCATGGGTTCGGCCAGGGATCCATCGGTTTCAAATACGGGTGCCTTGTACAAAATATCATAGGACTGCCAGTTGCCGGGTGCCCGGCTGGCATTGACCAGGGGCGGGTGTTGCCCATAGACCGCTCCGCAGGAACCATCGGCAAAGGTGTTGTTCTGGAAGCTGTTGAGGACCTGCAGTTCATAAGCAGACATCAGAAAGATACCGGAGTTTCCATAGAGCTGGCTCTTGCCTTCATACTCCGCTTCGGTGGCGGGATCGAAACGGAATTCCAGATGGATGCGGGCATCTCCAAATTCCTGCTTGGTGGGGTTGTGGCCCTTTCCGCGGGGCATGATTCCCTGCCCATCAAATTTCCAGTTTGGGTTGGTCCATTCCGCTTGTTTGAGAACAAGGGCATTGTCCGGCTTGGCCACCGCGCACTGGGATTCAGGAAGAGGAGCAACCACGGGGGGGAGGGGGCGTGCCTTGTCATTGCGGGACCAACTGGAGCCGGCAAGAGACCAGCCCACATTGCGGCCGGGCTTGGGTTCCTTGGCGGGACGGAGGTGGTTGACAGTGTAGTAGATGGTATCGAAATCGAGCGGTTTGGTCTCGGTGTTTAACTGGCCGGGGAATTGAATGGCATAGACCCGGTTGGTTTCCAGGGGGACATCGAAGGTCACGGTCTTGCGGTCCGGGGAGAGCTGATAATTGGTTACTTCCAATTCCTTCTCATCCACGGGGTCTGATCCATAAGTGCTGTAATAATGATAGCTCCAGGATTTTACCACAGGGGTCATTTTTTTCCCGATCCGCTGGGTGAAATTCACCGAGAATCCGGACTTGGTCAGGCTGGTGGAATGCAGGGCAAAAGGGATGGTTTTTCCATCCCACTCGGCATATTGAATAGCAGTACGCTTGCCGCCCTTGCTGAACCAACCACGGCCCACCTGGGCGGACCATAATCTGCCCTGCGGATCGAAGGACATTTTGACCGGACCGCTCTCCAAGCCACGCAGGAAATCTACGCACCAGCCCTGGTATTCCCCATCTACTTTTTCCACCCCGCAGCGGAAGTAGTTGGACTGGCGCTGGTCGCCGAGAAACATCTGCCCGGCAAAGGGGCCGAATTTTCCTTCGGTGGTATCCCACACCGGACTGCCCGGGGAGTTGGCAATCACTTCTCGCACTAACCATACCGCGGGTGGAGTACGGATTTTTTCAAAATCCGATGCGGTTTGGGACAGAACTTTTTCCTTTGTATAATCTGCACGGGCGGGCAGGGAAGCGGGATGGCCATAGAAATTTCCTTCCCGTACATGGTAGAGGGTACAGTCCGCCACCCAGTCTCCCTGGTTGTCAGTGATAAAGATTTCATCTTGAGGACTGATCCCAATGCCGCAGGGGGAACGGAATCCGGAGGCGAGTGGCTGGAAGTGGCCCTTGCGGTCCGATCGGTAGACCCAGCCGCGCCAGGGGGCATTGTAGGACATATTGCCCCCTCCTTTGCCAAAGGGTTTGCCATCGGGCACAGTAAACTCCCCGCGGGCTCCGAGGTTGAGGGAAGCATATTTGCGCCCGAGGGAGTCCATCACTGGACCAAAGTGATATTCATGATACTCCCCGGATATTCCGAACTGATCGGTAACAGTTTCATAGCGGTCACAGATACCATCCTGGTTGGAATCGACCAGACGGGTGAGTTCCGGTTTTTGTCCGACGTAGTATGCATCTTCTTTTGGATCGTAGAGGATTCCATTGGGCTCCATTAAATCCTCCGCAAATTTTGTCCACACTCCATCCTTGCGTTCCCAGACCTCTCCCTCCCAGGTGGCGATGGCGAGGGTGCCGTCCGTTTTGTGGCAAATCCCGAGCACACTGACTGCTCCGCGGGGCAGGGGAACCGTCTCCACCTTGTATCCCGCGGGAATTTGAGCAAAGGCCAGGGACGTGAAAAGAAGTAGGGAAAGAGAGCTAAAAATCGTTTTCATGAAAAAAGGAATAGGATGATTTTATTGCAAAGTTACGGTGAAAGAATCCGAGCCTTGGGGGGAGACAGTGAAATTCTGGCTTTGTCCATCGACCAGGGTGGAGATGAGGACGGAATCTCCCTGGGTTTCATAGTGAAGCAGATTAAATTCATTTCCCTGTAAAACGGTTTGTGAGGCATTGGAGATTTCCTGCCCCTTGGCCACGGATTCCTTCTGACTTCGGCTGTCAAGGGAAGGGGTTTGGTTGACCAGGGCAGATTTCCACGCCTTGAGGATTTGCCCACTGGCACTGTCATAAGCCACCATTACCTGGTTGGGCAGGAGGACGAGCAGGGTGCGGGGGGGGAGTCCCTCGATCCATTTGCGTACCACTTTGGCTTCCGCACCAGGTCGGACAATCTTGGGAGTGTTCCCTTCGAGGCTTCTTCCGGTAAGCATCCAGTGATCACCTCCCACTTTGCGCAAGCGGGCATTAAATTTCATAGTGTGCCCGGTCGGTTCCTCATGAAGAACTTCCAGGTCATGAATTCCAGCATCCAAATGAAATTGTTTGCTGAAGTAGGTGTCCTTGCTTTTCTCCACATCGGTGTAGTGCATCTCCTCCCCGTTCAGCCAGATGGAAGTTCGCCCGTGTAAATTTAATTCTTCAAAGCGGTACTTGCCCGGCTCTTTGATAAACAACTTGGACTGTCCACGAAGAACCCCATCGAAGGCGCGTTTGGTGTAGAGGAAATTTTCCGGCAGAATTTCCTGCGAATCTGACTCCACTGAATCGAAAAGTTCGGGGGTTAATCGCTTACCCTTAAAATAATCCCTTGAATAGAGAGAGCGTAAGGTCTGGCGATTTCCTTCCTGTTTGTCCAAGATAAAATCGGTTACTGCCTGCCGGTCCTCCTCGGAGTAGACATATTCGTAAGCAATCATCTCCGTGCCTGCGATGCCCTTGGTGATGGCCCTCATAATTGCCTCGGAGGTATCCCCATGCTTCCAGTAGGCATCTGCAAGGCTGGGCCCGATCCCTCCATCGAGATTGGGGCCATGGCAGGTCACGCAGATCTGCGAGTAAATTTCCTGGCCACGTTCGATGCCGGCAAATCCGGGAAGGAGGATGAGGTTTGCAAAAAGCGGAAAGAGGAAAAGATTACGAATCATAAACGCATGGGTTTCAATAAGGCGGGCTGAGCAAATTTCTAAGTTAGTTCAAAAAAGACACAAACAAACACTCCAATTCCAGGAACTATTTGTCAGCATAATTTTCCTTTCCCTAAGAGGATTTGATTTGGCCGGTGCCCAAGGTTTTTGTTGCACTTCCCTAAGTGCAGAAGTCAGAGTGAATGAATCTATGAAACATTCTTTAGTCATTCTTTCTATCTGTCTTTGCTTGAGCAATCTTTTTGGGGAGAAACGCCCCAATGTAATTTATCTGAACGCGGATGATCTTGGGGTCATGGATGTGGGCTTTATGGGGAGCAAACTTTACCACACCCCCAACCTCGACCGCTTGGCGAAGGAGAGTATGGTCTTCACGGATGGCTATGCACCGGCTGCCAATTGTGCCCCCAGTCGGGCCGCCTGTTTCAGTGGGCAGTGGGCATCCCGGACAGGAGTTTACACGGTGGGTACATCCGAGCGGGGAGATGCAAAGGATCGCATGCTTATTCCCACGCCCAATCGGTTGCATCTTAAAGACGAGGTCATTACCATGGCTGAGGAATTTAAAAAAGCAGGTTATCGTACCGCCCATCTGGGGAAATGGCATATGGGAGAGGATCCAACCGCTCAGGGAATAGATATCAATATTGCTGGAAATTCGCGGGGTTCCCCCAGTTCGTACTTCAGCCCCTATAAAAACCCTAACCTCAAAGATGGACCGAAAGGAGAATACCTCACCGACCGCTTGACCGATGAAGCGATTATAATTTTGGAAAAATTTAAAGATGATCCCTTCTTTATGTACTTTCCTTTTTACAGCATTCACACCCCGTTGCAGGGGAGAAAAGATTTAAAGAAAAAGTATTTAAACAACAAGCTAGTGCATGCTGATTATGCGGCTATGATCGAGTGCTTGGACGAGAATATCGGCCGGTTGATGGCAGCTTTGGATGAACTTGGGTTGCGGGATAATACCATCCTTTTGTTTTCCTCAGACAATGGAGGAATCCGAAAATTATCGAAACAGGACCCGTGGAGGGCAGGAAAAGGCTCCTATTATGAGGGGGGCATTCGTGTGCCGATAACTGTACGCTGGCCTGGAGTGGTGGAACCGGGGTCCACCTGCACGGAACCAGTCACCGGACTGGATTTTTACCCCACTTTTTTGGATGCGATTGGGTCGAGTCCATCGCCGGGCAAGATATTGGATGGAAGGAGTATACTTCCTTTGCTCACGGGTAAGGGATCGTTCCCTAAAGACCGTACCCTTTACTGGCATTTTCCGGTTTACCTCCAAAACTATGCCGGCGAGGAGGACCAGTCTCGTGACGCCAAGTTTCGCACCCGTCCGGGCACTGTACTCCGGAAAGGAAAATGGAAACTGCACGAATATTTTGAGGATGGAGCCCTGTTGCTTTACGATCTGGAAAACGATCCTGGGGAGACCCACAACCTCGCTCAGGAAAAGCCGAAGAAGTTACAGGCTTTAAAGGAGGATATGTATGCCTGGCGTAAACGGACGGGTTCTCCAGTGCCCACCAAGCGAAACCCCAAGTATATTCCCTAAAAGATTTCCACCCGCTAGATGAATTCATCCATGAGATCTATTTGCAGTTTTCTCACCCTGTTTCTTTCCTCTGTTCTGTGGGCGGATGATCCTGATTTGCAAATCTATAAGGAGGTGGATGGACATTCCCTAAACCTGCATATTTTTACTCCACCAGCCCATTCACAAGGCAAAGAATTGAAGCCGGCCATTGTCTTCTTTTTTGGTGGAGGCTGGGTAGGTGGATCCCCCAAACAGTTTTATCCCCAATGCGAATACCTTTCGAATCGTGGAATGGTTGCAATGGCTGCCGAGTACCGGGTGAAATCCAGACACAACACCACTCCTTTTGAATGTGTGATGGATGGAAAGTCTGCTCTTCGCTGGCTCCGCCAAAATTCTGCCAAGCTGGGAATTAATCCTCAGCGGATCGGAGCGGGTGGTGGATCCGCTGGTGGACATGTGGCTGCGGCGTTAGCCACTGTGCCCGGATTGAATGAGCAAGGGGAGGATCTATCCATCTCCTGCCTGCCCGATGCCCTAGTTCTTTTTAATCCTGTGTATGACAATGGACCTGAGGGTTTTGGTTATCCCAAAGTAAAGGAGCGGTATAAAGAAATTTCCCCAATCCATAATTTGAGGAAAGGGATGCCTCCGACCATCGTTTTTCTGGGCGATCAGGATAAATTGATCCCCGTATCCACAGCCGAAAAATTCCGGGATGAAATGAGAGAACTGGGAAACCGGTCCGAACTGGTGGTCTATCCCAAGCAAGCCCATGGTTTTTTTAACCAAGGCAAGCCGGGCGATTGTTTTTCGAAAACCATGGATGAGACGGACCGTTTTCTGGTCTCCCTTGGCTGGTTGAAGAAAAACTAAAACCAGCAGGAAGGATGGTTGCCAACCCGGGTAAGACTTTCTTCAATTAATTCCGATGAATACACTGCAGGGAAAAACAGGATGGGTTGTGGCTCTGCTAGGAGTGGTGGCCCTGCTGGATTATGTATGGATCTCCCCGGCCAATCAGACCTATGCCAAACGGTACCTCAATGAAAGCATCGTGCTTTCTGCCTCCACTTATGCCACCTGCCGGGTGATCAATGGCGGGGTGTCCTCCCTGCAGGAATCGAGTATCAGTATCAGCCCTTGGGGGGTGGGGCTGGAGTATGAGGCCGGGCAAATTCTGGACCCGATCAATGATGCGGTGGAACGATTATCGGAAGCCTGTGTTCACTCCATGGCTCTCCTTGGTGCCCAGCGGATTGTACTGGGGATTATCAATCAGTATGGGATCTTTCCTTTCTATTTCGCGTTGGTTGTGTTTCTCGGTCTGGCCTTCTGGGGGAAGGGTTCCCGTTTTGCCCGTTTGTCCGGGCGCCTAGCCTTGATTTTGCTCCTTCTCAGGATCTCCACCCCGGTGCTTTGTTTTTTGGGCACTTCTCTTAATCACCAGTATTTTGATCCGAGAATCGAGAAGCATGCGGCGGAACTTACCAAGGTGCGTGAGCTCGCCTGGGCGGAATTTCAAACAGAAACCCCGCAAGTCTCTCAATCCTCGGGTCAATTTGGTGATCCGCTTTCCATACTCCCGGATTTTTTCCGGGAGATCGGTAGAAAAGTGGCGGGGTATTCCCAGTGGATGAAGCAGCGGGCGGAAGCACTTTCCCAAGCCCTTGCTTATTTGCGGGATAACTTTACAGAAATTATGGAAAGTATGACCGCCTTGTTTGTGCTGGTACTTGAAAAGATCATTTTACTGGCAATCCTTCTGCCCATTGGACTGCTTTATTGCTTACGCAAAGCTTACCGCTGGCTGGCGGAAGAGGAACTGGACCAATGGATTCGTACTCTATTTGAGCCCTCTTCCAAAGAAGCAGAGGAAATAAAGCCCTAGCTTAGCTCAATTTGCTTTTTTGCAGATCGATCAGTTCGCCGATTCCTTTTTCGGCGAGTCCAAGCAGTTCATCCAGCTGGGCACGGGAATAGGTCGCTTCCTCTCCGGAAGATTGTACTTCCACAAATTCTCCGGATCCAGTCATGACCACATTGGCATCGACCGAGGCATCACGATCCTCGGGATAATCGAGGTCGAGAATACATTTGTCTTTATAAATGCCCACACTGATGGCCGCAAGATGATCGCGGATGGGATCCTCCTTAAGTTTACCGGATTCAAGCAGCCCGTTGACTGCAATGCGGGTGGCTATCCAGGCACCAGTGATAGATGCGGTACGGGTACCCCCATCCGCCTGGAGAACATCGCAATCAATCCAGAGGGTTTTGTCGGTCAGTTTTTTCAGATCAAGCACAGCCCGGAGGGAGCGGCCAATGAGACGCTGAATCTCAATGTTTCTGCCATCCTGTTTGCCACGGGAGATGGGACGGTCCTTGCGGGCAAGGGTGGCGTAGGGGAGCATGCTGTACTCCGCGGTCAGCCAGCCGCCCTGAATTTTTTGCTGGCGCATCCAGCCGGGAACTTTGTCCTCAATCATGGCAGAGCAGATCACCCGGGTATTACCAAAAGAGCATAGCACGGAGCCATTGGCATGGGGAGCGATTCCGGTCTCAAATTCGACGGAGCGCATTTCATCGAGGGCTCGGCCGGAGGGGCGTTCAAAAATTTGATCAAGCTGGGAGGCGAGGTCGCTGGATTCGTTCATCTCAGACTTCATATTCAATTAGAGGCTCGGGGTCGAGCACAGGTAGATTTAGTTTCTCAAATTCGGAGAAAAACCAGGCACGGGCTTCCGGATCACCATGGTGGAGAACGATTTTTCGTGGGCTCACCGATTGAGCAAATGCCAACAGTTCCTCTCGGTCCGCATGGCCACTGAGGTCATACTTTTTGATGGAGGCACGGATCTGGGCAAGAATATCGACCTCTTCAAAGAGAAACTCATCCCCAGGCTGACATTCCAGTAACTGGCCACCTGGGGTATTGGGATCACAATACCCCACGAAGAAGATTCCATTGCGATCATCCTCCATCATGGATGAGGCCAGCATGTAGGAGGGAGTGTTTTCCACCATCATTCCACTGCTGACCAAATAGATTCCCTGCATTGGCAGGGGTTCACCGGCCTGAATTCGACGGGGCAGAGGCTGGGCACCCAGGCTCCGCAGAACCTTGCGGGAAAAATTCACCCGATTGAAATTCTGGGAGATTTGATGGATGTGATTGACCAGATCCATCCCTAATCCGGAACAAAAGACCGGGGTGGGAGGCAGGGCTTTCTTGCGGCGGGCCTCATCCAGAAGCACCAGCATTTCCTGCATCCTGCCCAGTGCGAAAACCGGAAGCAGTACGGAGCCCCCCCGCTTAAGGCATTTACGGATATCAAGCAGAAGCTGTACAATTTCCGCCTCCCTTTGCTTATCCGCCGGGCGTTCCGACATTCCACGGGTGGTTTCCATCACCAATACATCGACAGGGTGGTTGGGTAATTGAGCACCCTGCAGGGTACGTAAACCATGAAAGAGCACATCGCCAGTGAAGAAGGTATGCTTGCCCTCGTATTTCAGGTCAAAAGATACGGCTCCAGCCACATGGCCGGCATGATAGGCGGTGATTTCGATGGATTCTCCATTTTTCTCAAATACCACTGGATCTTCGATGGAAATGATTTCCATCCGGTCATAGAGGGCACCAAGATCGGACCGGCCATAGAGGGGGAGTTCGGGCAGGTTCAATTCACTGCGCTGGCGTTTCATTACCGCGAGGGAATTGGAAAGCATTCTACGGATCAGAATGGAGCTGGGGTAGCTGAGGAAAAGGGGGGCCTGGGGATGAAGCCGGGAAAGAAGGGGGAGGCTACCCAGATGGTCGAGGTGACAGTGGGTCAGTAAAATGAAATCGAGCTCGCCAGGAGGAATCCGGTCATGACGGGGCACGGATTTATTTCCCGCATGCTTGGGATGAAGACCGGAATCGATGGCAAACTGAAAGGGTCCGATTTTTACATAAGTACAATTGGCTCCTATGCCACCATGGGGATTGAGGTCCTGGAAAATCATGATGGGGAAGGATGGGAGTTTGGATTGTCCGGTACTTCCAGGCGGAAAGGTTTCAAGCTCGCATGGATTTTATTCCCCTCTTGATCAATTCCATGAAACGCACCCCGGGCTTCCGCAGAGAGATGGGTAACATGATAGCTGTTGTAGGAAAAAGAGTTTCCTGGCTGAAGGGTGGGACATTCGCCCACGATTTTATCTCCCTCCACCACGGTTTTTGTGCCATCCTCATTGACCAGAATCCACTTTCTGCCCAGCAAAGTAACTTCGCGGTCGGACAAATTACTAATGGTGATAAAATAAATGAAGGCATGCAGATTGAACCCATCCACAGATGATTTTTCTTTGTGGTGGACCAGTTTATCCAACTGGGCACTGAGTCCGTCAATTTCTCTGCTGTCTTCCTGCACTGGCTAAATGAATTTTCAAACCCGAGCCTAGCATGCATGGCCAAAAGACCAATTCTTTTCCAAGATTGGCCAAGAGTTGTCCACAATTTATGGAATACGCTTGCTTGGAAAGGGAGAGAAAGCAGAAAGGGTAAGGATGTCGAAATATGCATTGCTTTCTGTAAGTGACAAATCCGGGTTGGTTCCTTTTGCCCGGGCTCTTGTACAAAGCCATGGCTTCACTCTGCTCTCGACCGGCGGAACAGCCAGATTACTTCGGGAGGAGGAGATACCGGTTACTGATGTAAGCGACCATACCGGGTTTCCCGAAATGATGGATGGGCGGGTAAAGACCCTGCATCCCAAAGTGCACGGTGGCTTGCTTTGCCTGCGGGATAATCTCTCCCACCAGGAGGCAGCTGAGCAGCATGATATTGCGATGATTGATTTGGTGGTGGTGAATTTATATCCCTTTGAGGAAACCGTGGCCCGGGCGGGGGTGAGTTTTGAGGAAGCGATTGAGCAGATTGATATTGGGGGGCCTTCCATGCTTCGTAGTGCAGCCAAAAACCACCAGGATGTGGCTGTGGTTTGTGATCCATCTGATTACGACCGTGTCCTTGCTTCGCTGGAAAAACCTGACGATGCCCATGCATTAAGAAGGGAACTGGCCCAGAAAGTTTTTGCCCGCACCGCATCCTATGATCTGGCGATCAGTGAATACCTGGCCAGGCAGAATGCGGATGCACCGGATCTTGATGACATTTCCGGATTCCCCGCCAAAATGAATCTTCAGACCAACAAAGCGATGAGCTTGAGGTATGGAGAGAATCCTCATCAGCAAGCAGCTTTGTACGGGGAGTTCCTCGATTATTTTGATCAATTGCAGGGAAAAGAACTTTCCTATAACAATATTCTCGATATCTCGGCCGCTGCCTATCTAATCGGCGAATTTGAGAGACCCACGGTGGCCATTCTCAAACATACCAATCCCTGTGGTGTGGCCAGTGCGGACGATCTGGCCACAGCCTGGGATCATGCATATGCGACTGACCGTCAGGCTCCTTTTGGCGGAATTATTGTGGTAAACAATACCCTCGATCTGGGACTGGCCGGTAAGATCAGTGAGATTTTTTGCGAGGTGATCATTGCTCCTGGTTTTACCGAGGATGCACGGGAGCTTTTTGCGAAAAAGAAAAACCTTCGTCTGTTGGTATCCAAGTCTGGATTCGGACCGGAGACCTTGCAGGAAATACGTACCGTACCGGGTGGTTATCTTGCCCAGGATAGGGATCAGAAAAAAATAAACCCCAAATCTTTTGAAGTGGTCACTAAGAGGCAGCCCACCGCAGAGGAGTGGAGATCGATGCTCTTTGGGTGGCGGGTGGTCCGCCATGTAAAGAGTAATGCGATTGTTTATGCCGGGGATGAATGCACCCTCGGGGTCGGTGCGGGGCAGATGTCGCGGGTGGATAGTTCCCGCATTGCGGTATGGAAAGCGGGCGAGGCAAATCTTTCCTTGCAGGGTTCCTCCGTCGCATCGGATGCATTTTTTCCTTTCGCGGATGGACTGATTGCAGCCGCGGAAGCCGGAGCCACAGCTGCGATTCAGCCGGGCGGAAGTGTGCGGGATGTGGAAGTGATTGAGGCGGCCAATGAACGTAACCTCACCATGGTCTTCACGGGCAACCGTCATTTTAAACATTAATCGGATTGTCTAATCCCGGATAATTTGAATGCCCCGCGGAATTTAGTTATTATGATAAGTGATATGAAGGGCTGGATGAAAAGATGCGTGGTGTTCTGGCAGATGCTTTGCCTGTCGGGATTATTAATTTTTGCCGGCTGTGGACAGGCGATGCTTTCCGATGAAAACCTTGCCCGCCGCTCCAAAAAGGAATTCTCCAAAATGAAGGAGAAGCAGACTCTGTCGCAGAACCGCAACTACCAAAGTATGATCAAGGAGATCGGGGAGAGGATAGCGGGGGTTGCTCAGGTGGATCTTCCTGGAACGGAGTGGGAATTTGTGGTTTTTCAAAAAGATGAGCCTAATGCTTTTGCGATGCCCGGTGGGAAAGTGGGCGTGAATACCGGACTGATTGATTTGGCCGCGGGGAATGAGGATGAGGTAGCGGCAGTAATGGGGCATGAGATTGCCCATGTCGCCCTCAGACACAGCAACAAGAGAATGAGCCAGGCCATTGGACTCGGTGTGGGTGGGGTGATTTTGGATGTGGCTCTGCGTAACCAAAGTTCCACCGAGCGGATGCTGGGCAGAACGGCTTATGGGGTCGGGTCCACTGTGGGCGTGGCCTTGCCATTCAGCCGGGCCAATGAACAGGAGGCGGATCATCGCGGACTCTACTACGCGGCTATGGCGGGTTATGACCCAAGGGGTGCGGTTAGTTTTTGGAAAAAAATGCAGGCCAAAGCAGGAAAGCGGAAAATGCCCCAGTTTTTGTCCACCCATCCAAACCCAGGGAACCGGATTCAATTTTTGGAAGAACAAATGCCCCATGCCCTTGGGCTCTATCGTGAAGCCAAGCGGGCGAGGGGAGAAAGACCCAACCCATGAGCCAATTACTATCTGATCCAGCCGAGGCATTAACCAAGTATGTCTCCTATCCCAGTGTCTCTGCAGACTCTAGTTTCAAAGAGGGAGTGTCCGGTGCCCGGGACTTTGCCACCCAATGCCTGGAAGAACTTGGTTTTGAAGTCGAACATGTACAGACTCCCATTCATCCGGTAATTCTGGCCACCCGGGGAGATCCCTCCTGGCCGGGAATTGTGATTTATGGACATTACGATGTGCAGCCCCCCGATCCCCTGGATTTGTGGAGCAGTGATCCTTTTCAGGCAGTGGAGAGAGATGGAAGGTTGTATGGACGGGGAGCCGCGGATAATAAGGGACCCCAGATTGTCCATATGGCTGCCCTGGCCCGGGCACTGAAAAAGAATCCCGATCTTCCCTTGCGAATTACTTATTTAATTGAGGGAGAGGAGGAGATTGGCAGTCCCAGCTTTCGTCCTTTTTTGGAGGAAAGAAAAGATTCCTTGCGTGGAGATTTTTTACTGGTTTCCGATACGGGCAGTCCCGGCCCGCACCAGCTTGCGGTGACCACCGGATTGCGCGGCTTGGTTGCCCTGGAAGTTAAAGTTTACGGACCGAAGCAGGATCTTCATTCCGGAGTGCATGGGGGAGCCCTGCTTAATCCGCTGCAGGCATTGGCTCAGGCATGTGCATCCTTACATGATGAACAGGGCAGGGTAACGGTGCCGGGTTTTTATGATGCGGTTAAACCTCCTTTGGATTGGGAAAAAGAGGAGCTTGGTAAACTCCCGATCACCGAGCAGGAGTATGCCGATTTTCTGGGCTCGCCGGGATTTTTCCCACCCCCTGGATATTCCCCGCTAGAAGCGATTCGGTTTTGTCCAACTCTTGAATTTAATGGGTTGGGAGGAGGCTACCAGGGTGAGGGATCCAAAACCGTGATTCCTGCGCAAGCATTTGCCAAGATTACTTGCCGGCTGGTACCAGATCAATCTGCGGAAGATATTGCCAGGAAGGTGAAGGATGCGTTGCAGTCTGCTTTTCCTCCGGCGGTACGGGTGGAAGTGGAAGCGAAAGGAGGAGGGGACCCTTATGTAATTTTACCCCCGGGTAAGCCAGGGGCTGATTCCAAGGCCAAGCCGTTGATGCAGCAGGCATTTCTCTTGGCGGAAAATTGTATAGAGAAAAGCTTTGGGAAACGACCGATTTATCTGAGAGAGGGAGGAAGTATCCCGATTATTCGTGATCTTAAAGAAATCGCAGGTTTGGATTCCCTGATGCTGGGCTTATTCACCAATGAGGATAATTTACATGCTCCGGATGAGAGTTTCAATCTGGAGATCATGAACAAGGCGATCGATACCTTTGAGCAATTTTTCCTGCAGCTCGGGCAGGGAGGATAAATCTTATCGGATGGAATCCTTGGTGATGACGAAATCCGCCCGGCGGTCCAGTCTTGCCTGATCCTTGGTAGCATTGGGAATAGCCGACTCATCCCCAATGGACAGGGTGTCGATCCGGTTCTGGTCCGCTCCCAGTTCAATGAGGAATTCCTTGATGTTGGAAGCCCGGCGTTCACCCAGTGATTTGTTGTAGGCAGGAGTTCCTTTCCAGTCACAATATCCCTCAATTAAGAGATGGGCACTGGGATTTTGTTTGAGAAAGTTAGCCACCTGGACCACTTTTTCGCGTTCGCTTTGGGCGATGTTGTATTGATCAAAATCAAAGAGAATGGGCTCAAAGGGACGGGCCACATTGAAAGGATCCCCAAAAGTATCCAGTTTTGGATCCCTGGGCTGGAGAAGATCCGGTGTGCCTAGTTTGCCCAGCAGAGCCGAGCCTGCGGGAGAAACCACATTGATTTCCTCCCCAAATTCGCGGGTTGGGTCGGAAAAGGTTGATTCAGGACCGCGGGAGAAACTGCTGCTTTGCGGTTCCGCCTTGCGGGCACAACCAAAGCCCAAGGACAAGGAAACCAGAAGAACGGCCGCTACGACCTGTCTAGGCACGATCGGAAATTAGGAATCTCCGAGAACAACGAAGTGAGCTTTCCGCTCCAAAGCAGAGGTAGTGGAGTCTGCATTGGGGGTGGCCAATTCATCTCCCATAGACAGGATCTCAATTCTGGATGAATCGGATCCAAGGTCCACGAGGTACTGCTTAACGCTGGATGCCCGGCGATCGCCCAAAGACTTGTTGTAAGCAGGGGTGCCTTTCCAGTCGCAGTATCCTTCAATGAGGATTTTGGAGCCTGGGTTATTGGAAAGATAGCTGGCTACATCCTGTAATTTGGTGCGTTCATCCGCACCGATGTTGTATTGATCAAAACCAAAAAAGATGGGCTCGAAGGGGCGTTCTCCCTGAGACAGGGCATCATCGCTCCAGAACGGATCTTGAGGGGCCAGTCCGTCTGATCCATTGGCTCCATTGATTTGATCACCGATCGGTGAAAACTCGTCTTCGTTATTCCCGGATACACCGGTAACCGAAACAAAATTCCCTCGGTCCGTGCCTTTGATTAAGGCTGTATCCTCAGGCGACAAGGATTTGGACTTCGAACATCCGGACATCCAAATACCCACAACTGCAATAATTGTTAACCACACTTTAACTTTCATAGTAATACTCCCGCTAGAATTAATGATAACGGAACCCATCATTCCGTCTGTCCACCTTTATTTCCTTGCACGACACGAATTGATCGTCAATGGGAAAAGGTTTGAAGAATAGAAAATATTTTCTGATCGATAATGGTTCATTGCGGGCTGGTTCCATCCTGCAAATGCGAAAGATCGCCACCCGTTTGTCCCGCTCCTCTAAATGTGTGATTGAGCCATATGGGTTGATGCACTCCCATAAAGTCGATCCTGCCCAACTCAATGGCGAACCTAGCCAGTCCATGCAGGAGTATTTGGGAGGGGATAAATCTGAACAGGTAAATGAGATCCGGGCCCTTCCTTTTTTCCTCGGGCCCAGCCTCGCGATTACTGACTGGCTACCGGAAAATTTGGCCGCCTGGCAAAAGAGGAACTCTGGTGCGAGGAAATATCGGATTCTTGCCCCTTTGTACCAGAAAGGAGATAACCGCCTAGCTGAGGCGATGGCAGAATTATGCTTAGCCAAAATCAAAAATAATGATTTGCAAAGCCCACGGGTAGCGATGGTGGATCATGGAACTCCTCTGCCCGAGGTTAATCAGGTCAGGGAACTGGTTGGTGAAGAAATGAAAAGGATCCTGGACGGTCAGATAGCTGGTTTTTCCACTTGTGCCATGGAGCGTCGTCCGGACCCTCAATATGATTTTAATAACCCACTGCTGGAAACCTTGTTGGAGCAATGGCATCAGGAGGGAGTATCTGAGGTGGTGGTTTCCCAGTTTTTTCTTCTGCCCGGCAGGCATGCAGGGCCGGATGGAGATTTGGCAGAGATTTGCCAGCCTTTTACTGAGAAAGGAATGAAAATTTTCAGAACGGAAAACCTCGGAACTCACACCTTGGTTGAGCAAATTCTGCTCGACCGGATTAGGCAGGATGGGGATTAGCTAAGAAGTCTTCTCAGGCAATTAAGAGAATACAAACCCCCAGCAGAATGGATCCGGCCAGGCGACGGATCTTCACCCATTTCCCAATCGTTCCTTCAGTCAGGCAAAGTCTTTGTCCCAGCCAGGCGACCAGAATAATGGTCCAGAATCCCCGGCTTGAATAGACCACATTTACTTCCGTGGGTACTCGGTGGCAGGCAATCGCGGTCGACATCAGCACCGCTTGCAAAGCAATCATTATCCCGCTTCTCCAGACCCAGATATCGCCCGGTTGATTCCGCCGGAAAATAGACTCCTCCTTCCAGGGAAGCAAAAGCAGACTGAGAACTCCCAGGGGACAAAAGATACAAAATAGCATCCGCACAGGATCCGTTTGGTGGCTAAAATGGGGAACCATGGAATCGAGCAGACTGAAGGCGGCAGCAGAGGCAATTGCTAAAATAATTCCCTTGAAACTGGTGCTTCCACTATTTTTGGCGGGCCATCCGATTAAGCCAACAGCTACTGCGGTGAGACCAGCGGCCAACCAGGTGGATATGGGGATCGGTTCGTGGGAGAACCCAAGCAAAACCAGAAAGAAAGCGACCAAAATGGATTTAATTCCCATCAGGGGAGAAACCATCGAGGCATCACCTGCCCGTAATGCCCGGAAGAGCAGAGCCTGTGCAAGAAGGAAAATGGAACCCAGTCCCGAGCCAATGATGAGTTCGTTGAGGGTTGGCCAACCGGCGGAAAGGAAAAGATGGGGAATGAAACAGACCGATAAAATCAGGTTGGATAAAATCACGGTTCTTACCTGGCCACATCCCAGTTCCAGTCCTTTTTTGCCAGTTATGGCTCCGCCCGCATAAATCAATCCTGCGAGCAAGGCGAGAAGGTAGGCGGTCCAGGGATCGTTGGGTTCCATGAGAGCAGAGAGTATATTTGGGCAGTAAAAAAGCGAAGTATGTTTTTTGGAGAACCCTTAGCCTTCGATGGATTCGGGAGCAATCGTCATGTCTGTTTCGGAAAGCAAGTATTTACCTTCCCAAAAAAAAATTACCATTTTTGAACTTAAGGATGGCACCCCTGAATTTTTCTCCGAATAGTAAGTAAAAAATATTTATGTTTGCCCGTATATTTATTTTCTCCGTTTTGCCTTTCATTCAAACTTACTTGCTAGGAGAAGGAATCAATTTTGTCCGTGAAATCTTACCTATTTTTAAGGACCGCTGTATTGAGTGCCATCAAGCACCTTTTGAAAAAAATGGTCGCCTGATTAAACCGAAAGCGGGTTTGCGGATGGATGGGTTGGCTCATTTGATGTTTGGTTCTGATGAGGGACCCGTGCTGGTACCCAACCACCCTAGTAAGAGCCCCCTCTATAACAGGGTTTACCTGCCTGAAGAGGATGATGACCGCATGCCTCCCAAGGGAGATCCCCTAAATGGCAAACAGCAGGATTTAATCCGACAGTGGATCGGGCAGGGGGCGGATTTTGGGACATGGAGAGGAGCAACCGATGGACTTGATCAATTGGTGAGAAAGGATCCATCTGAACTGGCCAAGGTTCCTGAATTTGTAAGTTTTTATCAGCAGATGGGGCAGAATTTCAAAGCAGTAAGTTCTGAGCTCATTTCCCAAACAAGAAAAGCAACCGGATTATTGATCCGGCCAATTGGAAAGGGTAGTTCACTGCTGGAGGTGCGTGTGGTAACCCGTCATGGAAGAGTAAAAGACAGTACGCTTGAACAGCTTCTTCCCCTGGCTGGATCAATCGTGAAACTGGATCTTCGTGAGACTATGATAACGGATGATGGTTGTCGCATAATCGCTGAATTGACCAACCTGGTGGAGTTAAACCTCAGGGGATGCCAGATCGGGGATGGTGGGGTTACGCGAATTTCTCAATTATCCAAATTACAAACCCTAAACCTTGGATGCACCAGGGTGACCAAAGAGGCGCTTTCTCCTTTATTAAAACTACCGGCATTGGTGCATTTAAATGTCTGGCAGACCCAGATTGGAGCGGAAACGATTAATTCTCGTTCGGTCCGGTCTGGCTTAATCTTGGTGAAATAAACCACTTTTCGAATCGCTCCTCTTGAAGGGCTTGGGTATTTTGCAGGATTTATGACCAAGGAAATTCCAGCGATTCAAAAAGCATTACAGTATCTGGAGCATGGCGACCCACAGGCGGTTTTATCCCTTGTTGAGTTACCCGTGCCAGAACCAGGTTCTGGCGAAGTGCTTATTGAAATGCAGGCCAGCCCTATTCATCCCTCTGATTTGGGCCTGATTATGGGGTCATATGGTCGTCCAAGAACGCCCCCAGCGATTGCGGGTAGGGAGGGTGTGGGCACGGTGGTGAAAGTGGGTCCTGGGGTGGATGCTAAAATCGTGGGTCGTCCGGTTGCCTTACCTGAAGATGGGGGAGCATGGCAGGAGTACCAGCTGACCTCAGCGGAGAACTTGCTTCTTTTGCCTGCTTTAGTTCCGTTCGAGCAATTGGCAGTCTCCATTCTTAATCCCCTGACCGCCTGGCGCTTACTCAATGATTTTGAATACCTCAACGCCGGTGATGTGATCGTGCAAAATGCTGGCAATTCCGCAGTTGGGCAGTCCGTGATTCAGTTTGCCCGAAAGATGGGGATTCACTGTGTAAGTTTGGTGAGGAATATGGAGTCTTCTGCCCATTTGCAAAGTCTTGGTGGAACGGAGGTCTGGGAAGATAATGACGATGTGGTTGGACGAATGAATGAGTACACCGAGGGTAAAGGGGCAAAACTTGCCCTTAATTCTGTGGGAGGGAGAAGTGTATTACGGTTGGCCCGTTGTCTCTGTTCGGGTGGAGTTCATGTTACATTTGGGGCAATGGATGCATCAGCGGTTCGTTTTCCCACTCGAAATCTGATTTTCGATGATGTTCGTATGGTTGGGTTTTGGTTGGACCGCTGGCGTCGCAAACAAAGTGCGGCTGGTTTTCGCAACGCTGCGGAACAAGTGCTCCAACCCTTGGCGATGACAGAACTGAAGCACTCCATTGATCAGGTTTTTAACCTGGAAGAGTTTCAGGAGGCTCTGCTTCGAAATGAGCAATCTAGGCTGGGCAAGGTTTTGCTCACCAGGGATAAAGAGTTTCTCCAATCCCTGAAGTAAAATTTAATCCACCAGACGCCGCCTCAACCCGGTCAGGGAAAAATACTTCCCGGGGCAAACCGTGTGCTTGGGGTGAAAAATGGTGTGGGTGGTGACATCGTTAGCCTGCAAGTTACACCTTTTCATTAGGTATTCACAAAGTCCCTCCAATGCGGTTAACTGCTTGGAGGAGGGGGGGCGGATCTCAAAGTTTCCAATCAGACAGATTCCAATGCTGGTTTGGTTGGCCGAGTGTTTTTTGACATGTCCACCATCGAGCTGTCCTTTCCATCGGTTGCTTAAATAAATTTCCCCGTCCCTGGCTTTTCGTGAGCCATTGGAGATCACAAAATGATAGGCCAGCCCATTTTTCATGCCCCGGTTAAGGTGAACCTTGTGCATGTTGAGGGCATCATCAATGGGGGTGGCTGAGTGGTGGATAATAATTCTTTGCCATTTTCCGGGAGTGGGCCGGATGGAATTGAGCTTGGATAATGTGGATGCGTCCAAAAGTTTGGGTGGGGTGGGTCTCTTGGAGCCGGACAGAGGAATGGTGAGCTTTTGTCCGACACGGATGAGGTCGGGCCGGTTGATTTTATTGATCATGGCTAAATCGCTGGAAGAAACTCCAAAGCGTTTTGCGATCAAACCAAGGCTCTCGCCTTTTTTTACGGTGTAGGAAACTTCACGAACACTGCCGGATGGGATCTTTAATTTTTTCCCCACATAAAGCAGGTTGGGGTTGGTGATTCCGTTGTATGCCTGCAGGGTGGAAACCGGCAATCCATACCGCTGGGCAATGCCACCAAGCGTCTCATTTTTTTGGACCACATGAACAGAGTCTGCCAATAGTACCGGCAAACTCATCGTCCAGATAAAAGTAAACACAAAGAAAAACCTCATCATCCCACAATTTTCTTAGACTCAAAATTATGGAAGTCTTGGCAACTACGAATTCCTCATCTCTGTCCAAGATGATTCGGTTCTGCTTTGCCAGAAATCAATTTTTCTCTAGACCATACCCTGAGAAATGAGATTAAAAACAAAAGTATGGATGGCATCCCAAGGATTGTTGGTTTTAACAGCCGTGCTCATTCAATTAACCTTTTACCGGGAAATAAAATTGGGACCGCTTCTTGGAATGACCAAGCGTCCCTACTGGGAAATTATTTATGACCGTCCTCCAGAAATCCCTGAGTTTATTCGGGAAAAAGGACTGCCGCCCAGGCTCTGGGATGCCCGCCTGCCACTTTCTGAAGATGAGATCCGCAAAGCTAAACTTGGTGGGCACCGCCGGGCACACCGTCGGGAAGATGGTCTGCGTACAGCATTTTATGGTGCATTGTTGGTCAATGGATTATACCTGGTCATTTTTCATGCTTTATGGTGGTACCTTCCAAGGCAGGTCAGAACACGCCCAGTCAATACCTCCACATAAACAAGGTTCTTCATTGCCTTGCTTAATGACTAATTTTTTAGATAGTGATTTTTAGATGAAAAAACATCTTGGAATATCTTTCTTTTTCGGCCTGATAATTATAGTTTTTTGTCCGCTTAGTGTAATGAACGGGCAGGGCTATAGTCCGGCTCAGGAACGGAATGCTTACGACTATTTTGACCGGGTGGGGGACAAAAGCTATTACCAGCAGCAAAAGATTGATTTTATGAAGGATGAAATGAATGATTACTCCCGGCGCCTTCATTCACTTCAGGAAAAATTTAACCAAAAATTCTTTGGTTCTGGATCTGGGGATGGCTTTAAGTCTCCCTTTTCCAAGCAATCCAATGTGTCTCCTCCTCAAAACAATTTTCCAGAACCGGAAAAGGAGGACTCTAAACAGACTTCCCCGCGATATTTAAAAAATTCCCAAAAGCTTGCCTTTGAAGTGAATCAGGGGGAAGCCACCCCAGTGGTTGAAGATGAACAGCCAAAGCAAGTCAGGGAAGCCAACCAGGATGCATCTCCTCCGGTAAGTAGACAGAAACAGGGAATGGGTGGGTACCTTGTTCTCCGTCCAGGAATTACTTTGCCATATGATGACAAAACCAGCCATTTCCCCGGTGGTAAATCCAAGCACCGTGAATACAAGCCCGGTCCAATAGTTTCACTTTCCGGTGGATATAAGTGGGGTGGACTTATGCTTGGTGGAGGTGTTTTGTACAAAGAAAACAGGTATGACTTAGGAGATAGCTATGAAGAGGTTGGTGGTATTCGTTATTCTTTTGATTCCGGTAGTAAATCTAAAACTGTAGCCGGTTTTGTTGAGGTCGGGTACGAGCATTGGTTACATCAAAGAGTTAAATTCGTCAGCAATTTAAATGTAGGCTATGGAGTGAGTCTGGTGGAGGACTTTTCGTCCAGTTCCTCGATGCCGGGTGGGGGGAGTCATTGCCGTGAGCGTATTGATCCCACTTTTTATGGCAGTATTGGTTTGGGGTTTGGGTTTGCAGCCAGTGAATATTTTGCTTTTCAACTCGGGTACCGGTACCTCTACGAGGATGAAGTGCCCGCCCATGCTTTTGAAATTGGTTTAGTAGGAAACTTCTAATTCATGAGCCTGCCCATAAGGCGTGTGGCTGATTCGCCGCACATACAATCTTTTGGATTAAAGCTATTACTCGCTCCACTTGGGATCCTTTATCGCTTTTGGACCATGACGATTCGGCTCTCCTACAGCGATAAGGAAGAGAGAAAACGGATTTGCCAGACGAATGAAGCCGTCACGATTATTTTGTGGCACAACCGATTATTTCTGGCTGGTGAATGGCACAAAAGATTCCGAAAAAAAAGAAACTGCTATGGTTTGATAAGCGGAAGCAGAGACGGTGCCTGGCTTGAAACTTTTTATGGCTGGGCAGGCATAAGGGCCATACGAGGATCAAGAAACCGACGTGGCTCTCAAGCCACTCGTGAACTTATCCGGGCGGTCAAAAACGGGAACGATGCCGGAGTTACCCCGGATGGCTCGAGGGGACCCAAATATCAGGCGAAAACAGGAGCAATTTTCGTGGCCCGTGCCAGTAAGTCTCCAATCGTGCTGCTTTCATTTACCTACTCATGGTGCATCCGGCTGAAGTCCTGGGATCAGTTTGTGATTCCTCTGCCATTTTCAAAGGTGGAGGTGAAGACCAGATTATTGACCTATGAGAAATTATTTTCTGACGACAACAATGATGAGGTGACTCGGATCGTAGAGTCATCCTTGCTCGAAATTACCCATGACTGAAAAAGTGTCGGCAGTTATTGTTGAAAAGTTGTCCAAATCCTTTGGGTCTTTTACGGCGGTAAGAGACCTTTCTTTCTCTCTGGAAAAAGGATCACTCACGGGCTTGCTCGGTGGGAATGGAGCAGGTAAAACAACCACGATCTCTATGCTGCTTGGCTTGTTAAAGCCATCTTCGGGAGGCATAACTATTTTTGGTGATCCATTTCATCAGAACCGGGAAAAAATTCTTTCGAGAATGAATTTCTGCTCCCCTTATGTGGATTTACCCCAACGATTAACCGTTCGCGAAAACCTTTCCGTTTTCGCCAGGCTTTACCAAGTGTTTGATCCTATGCAGAGGATTGAGGAACTGGCCGGGGAATTCAAACTGGGAGATTTTATCGACAAACCAGTACGCCGCTTATCCTCTGGCCAAAAAACCCGGGTCACCCTGGTTAAGGCCCTGATCAATAAGCCGGAGTTTCTTTTACTGGATGAACCCACCGCCAGTTTATCTCCCGATGTCTCCATCTGGATTCGTGAGCGGTTGAAGAGCTACCGCGACCGAACCGGAGCCACCATTCTGTTTGCCAGTCATGATATGCGGGAGGTGGAAATGCTCTGTGACCGGGTTTTGATTATGAACCAGGGCTCCCTGATTGATCAGGGAAGTCCGGGTGAACTGATGGAAAGGCACCAGCGTGAAAGTTTGGAGGAAGTTTTTCTTTCAGTGAGCGAGGAGAAATAAGGGATGCTGGATTCCTATGTAAGAATAACCGCCCTGTTACTGAGGTATTTTTATTTACTGAGGTCTTCCTGGCCGAGGTTACTGGAAATTGCTTACTGGCCCACTATTCAAATGATCATCTGGGGATTTACCTCGGATTATTTTTCTCATTCCAGTCCAGAATTGACCGCTGGTGGAATTCTGATTTCAGCGGTCTTAATCTGGGATTCTCTTTTTCGCTCCCATATTAGTTATACCCTCTCTTTTCTGGAGGAGATGTGGTCGAGGAATTTGGCCAATCTTTTTGTCAGTCCGTTGCGATCCTGGGAATTAATTTTGGCTCTGGCTACCATCAGTATGATCAGAACCCTGATTGGAATGACCCCGGCCGCTTTGCTGGCGATTCCTTTTTTTGGAGTGTCGGTTTTTGAGATGGGCCTGCCCTTGCTTGGCTTTTTTCTTAATCTGGTAATTACGGGATGGGCTATCTCCCAGGTGGTTACGGGAATCTTATTAAGATATGGATTAGGGGCGGAAAGTCTTACCTGGATGCTGCCCTTTTTACTGGCTCCTTTCTCCTGTATTTATTACCCCATGGAAACACTTCCTGAGTGGATGCAGTCGGTGGCTCAATTTCTCTCTACCACCTACATTTTTGAAGGTATGCGCTCCCTGATTTTGGATGGAGTTTGGCAGCCTATGCTGATGTGGAAAGCTTGCCTGCTTAACCTGCTCTATCTGGTGGTGGGAGTATCTGTTTTTCTGTTTGCTATCCGGGCAGCCCGAAACCGTGGCTTATTGATGCAGTCCGGGGAGTAGAAGTTAATATTTGGGGGTATTCTCTGAATTTACTCGCATTCATGGGGTGGAGTTGCATGGGTTACATCATATGAAAAAACGATTTGTTGTAATCATGGCCGGTGGCCGGGGAGAAAGATTCTGGCCCCAAAGCAGATTGAAACGACCCAAGCATTTGCTTCCCATCGTCGGGGATGCTCCCATGCTTTCCCAGACCGTGGATCGGTTGAGTGGATTGGTCCGCCCGGAAGATGTTTTTGTGATTACCAACGCTGAGCAAAGGGATGCGGTTCTGGAAAGTTGTCCCCAGTTGTTGCCCGAGCGTGTAATTGGCGAGCCACAGGGTAGGGATACAGCTGCTGCGGTGGGGCTGGCTGCCTTGGTCGTGGAGCGTGCTGAACCGGATGCAGCTTTTGCCCTGCTTCCAGCGGATCATGTGATTGCGGATGCGGCAGGTTTTTGCTCAGTGCTCGAAGGTGCTTTTGAGGCTGCGGAAGCCGAAAACTATTTGGTGACTATTGGGATACAGCCTGATTTTCCCTCCACTGGTTATGGATACCTCAAGAGAGGGCCAATCGCTCAAGGAAATGGATCCCGTCCAGTTTATCAGGTGGAACGCTTTGTGGAGAAACCAAATCTTGAGAAAGCAGGACAATATCTTAAAGAGGGCAGGTTTTATTGGAATGCGGGAATGTTTATCTGGCGGCCTGAAGTTATTCTCTCTGCGATTAAACAAAATGCTCCGGAACTTTCATCCGGATTGGAGGAGCTATCATCTGCCTGGGATACTTCAGGTTCTTTGGAAGATGCCATGAGCCGCGTGTATCCCAACTTAAAGAAGATCTCGATTGATTTTGCGGTGATGGAAAAAGCAGAGGGGGTGGTGATGCTGGAATCCGATTTCGATTGGGATGATGTGGGAGAGTGGCCGGCGATTGCCCGGCATTATCCCGCAGACCATCATGGAAATGTATTCAAGGGGGCAGGAAGAGCGATGGATGCTGAGGGGAACCTGGCCTTTGCAGAGGATGGCCATACCATTTCCCTTCTGGGAGTGAAGGATTTAATTGTGGTACAGTCCGGGGATGCAACCATGGTCTGTCACAAGGATTATGCCCAGCAGGTAAAAGCACTTGCTCAGCAGGTCTGTGAAGACAATCCAGATCTCGCCTAATTTTGTAAACCCATAGTTAGCATGGCAATTTGCCTGGGAATCGACTACGGCACCAAAAGAATGGGGCTAGCCTGGGCTGATGATTTAAAAATTGCCTTACCCATTGGATCCATTCCTGGTGTGGATAACCTCGATGCCTGCCTAAAGGCTTTATCGGCGGAGATAGAGCAACGCGGGGTTGATCAGTTGATTATTGGTTACCCCGTGCATATGGATGGGCAAATTGGGAAAAGGGCAGAGGAAGTGGACCAGTTTATAGGCAAATTAGAGCAGACTTTTGAACTGCCGGTACACCGGGTGGATGAGAGGTTAACCAGTCTGGCTGCAAGGGAAACAATTGGCGGGAAAGCCCGACGCAAAGGAGCCGATAGGAGTGGCCGGGTGGATGCCGCTGCGGCCTGCCTGATTCTCAAGGATTTTCTCGGATCGTGAACAGAGGATCGAGTAAAAAAAGGTGGATGTGTGAATGTGCCTATGATGGAAGCACTTTCAATGGTTGGCAAAAACAGCCCAATAGGCAAGCGGTTCAGGATAAAATTGAGCAAACTCTGCAGGAGATATTCCGTCAGCCAATACGAACCATTGGTGCGGGTAGAACCGATGCGGGGGTTCATGCCCGAGGTCAGGTTTTTCACTTTGATGCGCCCTGGAGGCACAGCGAAACTGAATTTCTGCAAGCTTTGAGGGTTTCCTTGCCCAAAGGGATTAGTCCGCGAAAAGTTAAAGCTGTATCCTCAAATTTTCATGCCCATTTATCCGCCAAAGGAAAACGGTATATCTACCGGATAAATAAGGGCTGGGCGATGCCGGAAAATGCCCCCTTTTCTTATTCCTTAAAAGACAGATCCATTTCCGTAGATTCGATTAAACAGGCCTGTCCGTTATTTCTTGGAACCCATGATTTCTCTGCTTTTGCTGCGAGTCGGGGAAGGGCGGATACCGAGCCCACGGAAAAAACAGTCTGGCGGGTGGACTGGATCCAGAAGAAGGATGAGTATCAGGTAACCGTCGAGGGTGGGGGGTTTCTCTACAAAATGGTGAGAAGTATGGTTGGTGCCTTACTGGATGTGGGATACGGTAAACTTCTTCCCGAAGATATTTCTGTTATTCTTGCCAGTAGGAAAAGAACAGCCCGTATAGTCAGTGCTCCGGCACATGGGTTGTGCCTGGAGAAAGTTTTTTACCGATTGCCCACTCAGGCTACATCCAGGATTGAAGTTTGACTGGAAGAGATGGGGCAACCAGATCCTGGACATGATTTGTCCGGGAGAGTGTCCGATCTGCAACCTGTTGGCGTACCAGGAAGAACGATCCTATTCCTGCATGCCCTGTCTGGAAAATGTTGCCTGGATAAGGGGAGTGAAATGTAAGAAGTGCGGAACCAACATGGATGCGTTTCCCTATGGTGGTTTGATTTGTTCGGGTTGCCGCGATCTGGAGCCAAGCTTCGAGAGGGGAATGTCGATGTTCCGTCTTGATCAGTTGGGGGAGAAATTAATCCATGAAATTAAATACCAGGGAGTAAAAGGCGTACTTAATGATATGCCCATTTGGCTGGAATTTGTTCCGGAGTTTGCCGAATATATTGAGGGGGCGGTCCTGATTCCTGTTCCCTTGCATCCAAGGAAGCAAAGAAAGAGAAACTTCAACCAAAGCAAATGGATCGCAGACTCTTTGGCAAAGGCAATTGGGGGCGGTACCTGGGTGGAAGATGCCTTAGTCCGTACCCGAATGACCAAGACCCAGACCAAGCTCGATTTGAACGAACGCAGGAAAAATGTCAAAAATGCCTTTGCTCTTCGCCAGGGAAATTGTTTGGATACGGAGCGTAGATTGATTCTTGTGGACGATGTTTTCACTACCGGTGCGACTTTGGAAGCCTGTGCTCAGGCTCTTCTCAAAGGTGGGTTTCCGAAAGTGGAGGTGGCAACTGCAGGAAGAAAATAATAGACTCATTCGACTATGGCATTCTTCAGTAAACCAAAATATTCAAAGGTAAATGTAAAGTCTCGCGAAGGCGTTGCGAAGGGAGTCTGGACCAAGTGTCCGGAATCTGGAGACATGGTCTTTGCCAAGGAACTGAAGAAGAACCTGATGGTGGTGCCATCGAGTGATTATCACTTTCCCCTATCCGCACCTGAGCGGATTGCATCTTTACTAGACTCTGGTACTTTTGAGGAGCATGATCAAAAGATGCGCTCCACGGATCCCTTAAAATTTAAGGGTATTGCTTCCTACTCAGAGAAACTTGAGCAGAACCGGAAAAAAACCAACCTTGAGGACGCGGTGGTTTCAGGTGTTGGTAAAATGGGCGGCAATCTGGTCAGCCTGGCGGTGATGGATTTTCGTTTCCTCGGGGGAAGTATGGGCTCAGTGGTGGGAGAGAAAATTACCCGGGCCATCGAACGTGGGCTGGAATTGAATATTCCTGTGATTGTGGTGTCAGCATCCGGAGGGGCGAGAATGTACGAAGGAATTTTAAGCCTCATGCAGATGGCAAAAACAAGTGCGGCTCTGGCACGATTGGCGGAGGCCCGTATTCCATTCTTTTCAGTTCTGACCAACCCAACCATGGCTGGAGTAATGGCAAGTTATGCATCCCTGGGTGATGTTATCCTTGCCGAGCCCAAAGCATTAATCGGATTTGCTGGCCGTCGGGTGATCAAGGAGACTACCCGTGCGGACTTACCGGAAGGCTTTCAGACATCTGAATTTTTACTGGACCGTGGACTAATTGATCAAATTGTTCACCGTCATGATTTGCGGGACCGTTTAATTTCTTTGATCGGGCATTTAGGTGGTCATTTAGAACCCAAAGCTCCAAAAGCCCGTAAATCTTCTGCATCGAGATCAACGGCCACCAAAACTTCCGCTCGTAAAAAAACAGCTCCGAAAAAGACTTGAGGAAATAAGGTTCCGCCAGAAATTGGTGGGGATTTAAAGTTTTTTGGATCAGTCTTCTGGAAGAATTTCTGCGTTGAAGGAAAGCGAACTACTGGATTATCTGTATTCCCTTCGTAACCGGGGTTCCAAATTTGGTTTGGAGAGAATGCAGGAACTGGTTCAACGCTTTAAAAATCCCCAGCTGAGCTACCCAACGATTCATGTCGCTGGAACCAATGGAAAAGGGTCTGTCTGTGCCATGCTTGATTCGATCTACCGTTTACATGGATACAAAGTGGGGTTGTTTACCTCCCCTCATTTACTTGAGCTGGGAGAGAGAGTCAGGGTAAATGGAGAGATTCTTTCATTTCCCAAAATTCTCAACTGGGTGGACAAGATTAGACCAGTTGCGGAGGATATGGCGAAGGAGGATGAGCAGATGTATCCCTCTTTTTTTGAGGTCATGACAGCGGTTGCATTTCTGGAATTTCAGCAATGCGGAGTGGATATAGCTATTTTTGAGACGGGTCTGGGAGGGAGACTGGATTCAACCAATGTAATCCAGCCTGAAATTAGTATTATTACTTCCATAGGATTGGATCACTGTGAAATGCTCGGAAATACTTTGACAGAAATCGCCAGCGAAAAAGCCGGAATTTTCAAACAGAGAACACCCGCCCTATGGGGTTGGTTGCCAGAAGAGGCGAATCGGGTGATGGAGGCAGTCTCTCAGAAATTAGACTGTCCGGTCCAAGATCTGACTGATCTGGATAAAGATGAATTGCCTGTAACCAATTTGTCGGGTTCCTTTCAGTCGAGAAATGCGGCATTGGCCAAACGCGCAGCTGAAAATCTTACTCAAAAGTTTCCTCTTACCAAGGAAGGGATGGATCTAGCCTTAACCCGGGTGTCACTGGCCGGAAGATGGCAGGTCGTATCGGGTTTACCAACAATGATTTTTGATGCCTGTCATAATGGGGCTGCAGTACCTGCTATTCTCGAAAACCTAAAAAACTTACCACAACCCGTTGAACTTTGGTTCGCATCCTCGAGAACCGAGCGTGCTCAGGATGTACTTCCGTCAATTCTACCTTACGCCTCCAGAGTTCGTCTTTTCGAAATACAACAACCCGGGGCATGCACTAAAGATCAAATGAAGAAAATAATTCCTGATGCCTTTTCAGGTGATGTTTTTCTGAATAATCAAAAGGAAATTCTCCCAATACTAGCACAATCACAGACAAACTGTACTGTCTTGGTGACAGGATCGATTTACTTCATCGGCGAGGTTTTTGCTGTTCTCAAAGATTCGGGTAAGGAATGTTCCGTCCATTTTCAGGATATTTGGTAAAACTTGCTTAATTTTTATTACAAATTTCTCTTAAAATATTAATAGACGGATTATTGCCGTTCATTTTTTATACAGAATATTTTGATCTGCTGGTCATGTGAATAATTTTTGAATACCGGGGAATAAGTTGGAATAAGTTTCCCTTGGAATTTCCCTCTTTTCATGATCGTATAATTCTTTTTTTCAAGGATTTACAGGTTTGACTTGCTTTGCTTGAATTTCAAGGTAAAACTTATTAACAATACTAGATACAGGGGGTAATGAATTGCAAAAACACTACATACAGGGGGTCAAGGAAATGAAAATTTTGGAATTTGGACATTTTTTTCTTTTCATTTTTTCCATCCTATCCACTATCGGAACTCACACGGGTAAAACTTCGTCGGAGAATTCCGGTCTTTCCCTTTTTGGGTAAATCGGACTGTTGCGTAGTCTGTTACAACTTTAGAAAAATCAACGAAAATTGGGGGACATAAAAATGGAAAAGAAATTCGATATCGGCGGAAAATCATTTGTCTTGGACGAGGACAAAGCAATTCAGGCATACCAAGACAAAAAAGTTATAAATGGACGTGAAACCATGACTTTTAACCTTTTGCCCCTGAAGTATCAGTGGGCTTACGATCTGTATCGTAAAATGAAAGCCAACCATTGGGAACCTGAGGATATTCCTATGCAAAAAGACCTCGAGCAGTGGAAAGATCCTGTCGAACTTTCGGATAGCGAGCGTTGGATTATCATGATGGGGATTGGCTATTTCTCCGCCGCCGAAGGTATTGTTGGTGACAATATCCAACATGTCGTTCGTGAGCTTGTTACTGCCCCGGAATTGAAACTCGTCCTCGGACGCCATGCCCACGAGGAAAATATTCATGCGGACAGTCTTCTATACATGATCAGTTCTCTTGGGATCAATCCACATGAATGTGAGGCGATGTTCGAGCAGATTGATACCATCCGGCACAAAAATGAGTTTGTTACCCGTGTGTCCAAGAATTTGCGTCGTGACCTAGATCTTACCCTGACAGAAAATAAGCAGGAATTAGCTAAGAATATTTTCATTTTTGGCCAGTGCATGGAAGGTACTCAGTTCTACGGTCTTTTTGGTATGGTTCTTAGCCTTGCCCGCCAGAATAAATTCCCCGGCATCGGGCAAATGTTCCGCTACACCTTGCGCGATGAGTCCAACCACATCGAGCTTTTCCGGAATCTTTTCCGCGTATTGATCGAAGAAAATCGCGATATTTGGACACCAGAGTTTAAAACGGAACTTACTGAATTGATGAAAGAGGCTGTCAGCCTAGAGAAAGAGTTCATCCGGGACTGCTTGCCGGTCAATTCGGTTGGTTTAAGTGCCGACGAATTTTGTACTTACATCGACTACATTGCCGATCGTCGTCTCAACGGCGTTGGTCTGGATGTGCTTCACCCTGGTCTGGAAAATCCATTTCCATGGCTTGCCGAGATGATGGATGTGAAGAAAGAACAAAATTTCTTCGAAGGCCGGGTTACCGAGTACCAAAAGTCTTCTGTGCTGAGCGAAGGTTCAGACGACGATCTCTGATTACTCGGTCAGAGAATACAAGAATTATTTATCGAGATGTTAATTTTATAGGAATGGGAGTTTGATTGATGCGTAACACAATTTTTGAGGAAGACAGACTAATTGCCAAGGTGGCGGGTACGCCCAGTGAAAACAAGCCCCGTTTTGATTGGGCAGAAGCGCTTGGTGATAACCGGTTTGAGATTCCCAAAGTACGTATCACAGATGGCGCGGGTGACCGTGATTTCCACATCGCCGAGGTGGCTGAGGTTATTGGGGATGCTTTGACAAACCTGATGATCTCGCGGGAAGAAGAGGAAATATACACCCCAAAGAACCGGGAGCTCGTGGTGGAGTCCTCCCGGATCGTCGCCAACCGCTTAATTGAGCGGTTGGAAGAAGAGGAGGAAGGCGGTGCCCCACGCCTCTCCTTCGACGAGCTTCACAAACTCATCGAAAAAGCATTGGTTGAAAATGATGCATACGATGTGGCCAAGAGCCTGGTCATCTCCCGCTCCAAAGATGGCGGCGACGGACAGAACGGTGGGAACTCCCGGCCCTTAATCGACAGTTCACAAATCCGCCTGATCCGCCGGAGCGGTCAGGTAGTGCCGTGGAACTCTTCCAAAATTGAAGTTGCGATCCGCAAAGCCTTCCTCTCCTTGCACCTTGATTCTGAGCCGGCAGTTCAGGTAGCGGATGTAGTCACCAAGCGTGCTTTGGCTACTGGACAGGCGTTTATCAATATTGAGGATGTGCAGGACATCGTTCAGGAGGAATTGATGCGTACCGGCTACTTCAAAGTAGCTGAATCTTACATTCTTTACCGTGCCCGCAGACGGGTGGAGCGTGAAAGTTCATCCCCCCATCATGAAGTCCGTCAGGATTCCATGATTGTGGTAAAAAAGAAGGATGGATCCACTTTCTTTTGGGATGGAATTGATTTAAAGAAGAGAATTGCCTTCGGACAAATCGGACTCGATCTATGTCTGACTTCTGAGCAAATTGAAGAGAGCTTGCGCCGTTCTGTGTTTTCAGAAATTTCGGAGGATGATTTGCGTAAAACGATCATTCTTAACGCTAAAACCTTAATCGAGCGTGATGGTGACTTTGCCAAATTCGCTGCCCGTATTCTTCTTACCTACATGTACGAGGAGGTTCTTGGGTGGAGTGTTGCAGAGAATAGCATCGAAGAAATCCGTTCCTTTCACACCAAGGCGTTTAAGGATTATCTCAAGCATGGGGTTTCCATCAAGCGTCTAGATAAGAAATTGCTGAAGCTTGATATTGACAAACTATCCCAGGCGATTGATCCATCTGCGGATCTTGATTTTGATTATCTGGGTATTCAGACCCTTTATGACCGCTATCTGGTTGTCGACAAAACTGGTGCTACCCCCCGTCGCTTGGAGACTCCTCAATTTTTCTGGATGCGTGTGGCTATGGGAGTATTTGCCCACGAGGATAACCCTGAGGAGCAAATTATTTCTCTTTACAATCTGTATAAAAGCCGTCGCTTTTGTTCTTCTACTCCAACCCTGTTCAATTCGGGTACTCCTCATTCCCAATTGTCTTCCTGCTACCTGTATAAAGTGGATGACACCATCGAATCGATCATGTACCGCGGAATTGCCGAAAATGCATTTCTGTCCAAATGGGCCGGTGGTCTAGGTGGTAGCTGGACGGCGGTTCGTGGAACTGGCAGTCACATTGCTGGTACCAATGGAGAGAGCCAGGGCGTTATTCCTTTCCTTAAGATGCACAATGATCAGCTTTGTGCAGTCAATCAGGGAGGTAAGCGAAAAGGCTCTGGTTGTGCCTATCTAGAGTCCTGGCACTGCGATATTTTTGAGTTTTTAGAACTCAGAAAAAATACCGGGGATGACCGTCGCCGTACCCACGATATGAACACGGCAAACTGGATACCCGACCTGTTCATGAAGAGAATGGAAGCTAGGCAGAACTGGACACTTTTCCGCAGTAATGAAGTTTCTGATCTGCACGACCTTTATGGTAAAGCTTTCGAGGATAAGTACACAGACTATGAAGCCAAAGCGGAAAAAGGAGAAATCTGGTCCAAGTCCATTCCTGCGATCGATCTTTGGAAGTCCATGCTCAAAATGCTCTTTGAGACCGGGCATCCCTGGATTACTTTTAAAGATACCTGCAATGTTCGCAGTCCTCAGGATCATGCAGGTGTGATCCATAGTTCTAATCTTTGTACAGAAATCACTCTTAACACCGGAGCAGATGAAACTGCGGTATGTAACTTGGGCTCTGTGGTGCTTGATTCCCACCTCACAGCGGATGGAGAAATTGATCACGATAAACTCCGCGATACCATCCGCATTGCTATCCGTGCCCTCGATAATGTTATTGATGTAAATTACTATCCGACAGAAGCAGCCAAGACATCGAATATGAGACATCGTCCTATTGGTATGGGAGTGATGGGACTGCAGAATTCACTCTTTATTAAGGATGTGGCTTTCAATTCCGATGCTGCGGTTGAATTTAATGACGAGTTCATGGAAGCCATTTGTTACTACGCCTACGAGGCATCCAGTGACTTGGCCAACGAGCGCGGTACATATTCCTCCTATCGTGGATCCAAGTGGGATCGTGGCATTTTACCTCAGGATACAATCCAGGCACTCGAAGAAGAGCGTGGCGAAAAAGTGGATGTGCCCAAGACTTCCAAAATGGATTGGTCAGTGGTCCGCAAGAAAATTGCCAAGCATGGGATGCGTAACAGTAATGTGATCGCGATAGCACCAACCGCAACCATTTCCAATATTATGGGATCATCCCCATGTATTGAGCCGACCTATAAAAACATGTTCGTAAAGAGCAATCTGTCGGGGGACTTCATGGTGCTTAACCGCTTCCTGGTGAACGATCTCAAAAAGGAAGGGCTTTGGAATAAGGAGATGTCCGATCAGTTGAAGTATTTCGATGGTGAATTGGGTTCCATTGATTCCATTCCTGATCACATCAAGCAAAAGTACCTCACTGCGTTTGATGTTTCTTTTGAATATGTGATTGCAGCAGCAGCCCGTCGTCAGAAGTGGATCGATCAGGCACAATCTGTGAATCTCTTCCTGGGGACTCCTGATCTCAAAACTTTATCTCATATGTACCGTGCCGCTTGGCGCCAAGGGTTGAAAACCACTTACTATCTTCGCACCTTGGGTGCTTCCAATATCGAGAAGGCAACGGTTGATCTCAAACAGGGTAAGCCTCTTGCCAAAGGACCCTCCGATGAGCCATCCCCCAAACAGGAGTACACTGAAGCGGAGAAAAAAGCCTGTAGCATTCAAGCCATGTTAAATGGTGAGGAATGCGAAGCCTGTCAGTAGCTTCTGTGTCGCGAATGTCTGCATCGTCAGGCACTTGATAAAATACTATCGCGCTCTTCAGCAATTTCTGTGGATACAACCAGTAGGTTAGATAAGCATTTAGGGGAAGAACCTCTTTACGGACCTGATGTATTTGTCGCCCCTACCGCAGTGGTGTTGGGTGATGTGCAAATGGATGAAGGTTCCAGTCTCTGGTACGGGGGAGTGCTTCGAGGCGACATCAACTCGATAAAAATTGGCAAGTACTCCAATTTGCAGGACGGAGTGATTGGGCACCTGGCGGATGACAACCCTCTGGTAGTCGGGCAATATGTCACCGTGGGACATGCTGCAGTCATTCACGCCTGTGAGATCGGGGACGAATGTTTAATCGGAATGAATTCAACCATTCTGGACGGAGCTAAAATTGGGAAACAGTCGATTGTAGCTGCTGGAAGCGTGGTGCCCGTGGGTATGCAAATACCCGAAGGTAGTTTGGTTGCCGGAGTGCCCGCCAAAGTAAAGAAATCGTTATCCGAAGAGGAACGTGCGGGGATCAAAAGCTGGGCGGAGAAGTATTTGGTAGTTGCTAAACAACACCGCGAAAAGCTTGGGAAGATGCGTCCAGGTCCTCCCGCCTGAACAAATCTTTATTCTGGTCCGGCACTTTCCATGCCGTACTTTTGGTAAAAGTCTTCCATGGTCGTACTAAGGTCAGGCAGGGGATGGCCTCCTGAAACCGCTTCGGCACAACAGGAAATGTAGGATCGTATCGCAGATTCAGAAGCTGCCATTTTTTGGTGGTGGAGTAATTTGAGCATGCAGGATCTTGCCTGATCCCAGTCCTGAAAATCGTATGAGTGTGTAAGCATGACCTCATGCCACTCCGCCTGTTCTTCCTTAGAGAGTTCTGATATCGATTCCATCATAAACAAGTATGTTCGGAGAAAATTTTCTGGTAAATTAGAAAAGGATAATTTTTTTTTCATTTCTCTTGGATTGTTGGCTGAGGTTTGTCAAAAGGTACAAGTAAAAATTATTCAATAAATATGTCTCATTCCCAAGATTCATCTGCTCCCACCAAGGATAATCCCTATCAGTCAAAATTACTGGTAAACCGTTTGCTCAATCAAGGGTCAGACAAAGAGACCCGTCACTTTGAGATCTCTTTGCAGGATAGCGGTCTTAGCTATGAGCCGGGAGATTCCCTTGGTGTGATTCCGCAAAACGATCCCAAAGTAGTCGACGATCTGCTATCTGCAACCGGACTTTCGGGAGAGGAGCTAGTTATGGTCGGTGAGGATAACCTGTCGCTCAGAGACGCTCTAATTAACCGTCTTGCCTGTACTGTCCTGAGTAAAATCCAAATCAAGAAATTTAACGAGATTGCCCAGGACTCTAAGTTGGAGGAATTATTACAACCAGCCAATCGCGATGCCTTTGCCGATTATTTGTGGGGCAGGGAATTGATTGATTTATTTTTGGAGTTTCCCCAATCGGGAATCGCGGCCGAGAACTTGGTTGGTCTCCTGCGTCCCATGCCTCCCCGTTTGTATTCCATCGCATCCAGTATCAAGGCTCATCCAGAGCAGGTGCATCTGACGGTGGCGATTGTTCGTTACGATTCCCATGGCAGAAAACGGGAAGGGGTCTGTTCCTCCTATTTGGCGGATCGTGTGGGTGAGAGTATTCCTTGCTATTTCCATCCCAATAAAAATTTCAAGCTTCCGGAGGACTCTCAGACTCCCGTGATTATGGTGGGGCCCGGGACTGGCATTGCACCCTTCCGTGCCTTTATCGAAGAGCGAAAAGCGACCGGTGCCGCGGGTAAAAACTGGTTATTCTTTGGGGATCGTTCCTCCAAGACTGATTATCTGTATGGGGAGGAATGGGAGCAGTACCGCAAAGATGGATTACTCACGGACCTCGACCTGGCGTGGTCCCGCGATCAGTCCGAAAAAGAATATGTGCAACACAAGATGCTGGCTAAAGGAAAGGAATTATTTGCCTGGTTGCAGGATGGAGCATCCTTTTATGTCTGTGGCGATGCTTCCCGCATGGCCAAGGATGTGGACTCTGCCTTGCGTCAGATCGCTCAATCCGAAGGATCGATGTCCGAAGAGGATGCGGGTGCCTGGGTAAAATCTTTACAAAAAGAAAAACGCTACCTCAAGGATGTATATTAGAGGTAATGTGCAGAGGGTAGACCTCTGTTTCCTTCACTTCTTGATCACGAAATGAGTAACTAGCTTTATTCTTTGTTACCTAGCTCGCTACCGATTGGCGGTAGGATTCCACTTCCCAGTTTTCAATAAACTCGCGGGCGGCATCGGACATATATTCCACACCACCAAAGGCTTTGGAGAGTTGAAGAACCTGAGCACCGTCCATCGCAAACTCCAAGGCAAGTCCAGCGTTCTTTTCGGTGTTTCCCAGTCCGTAGACCCGGTTATTCGCAATCACCACCTTGGGGGCAAAACCATGAGTGGAACGATAGGTATCGGCATTTTCCTGAGTCAATTCAGCATCAAAAGGGAAGGCACGGGCATAAACCAAATGGTCAGGAGTGATTGGGCCGGGCACACAGGTAAATGATCCACTGGACTCTACAAATTTGGCATCGTCTCCAAATAGTTCCTGAATCGTATTTTCGGTTTCGGAATCTGTTTGCGAGTCAGCAATGGACAGACTCTCATTAATTCCCAGCCGGTCATATTCAGCACGCAAGGGTTCCATGATAGATGCATAGTGGGCACGGATTTCTTCGGCACTGTTGCCGGAAACAAAAATACCATGGTTCTTGAGCAAAATAACTCCAGGTGTTTTGCCATGTTCCGCCTCGTATTGCTCAATCCTTCCCTTAAGTTCCATACAGAGCGTATAACCAGCATCGATGTATTCCACCCACAAGGCTTCGGGGAAGAGCCGTTTGGCCACTTCCTCACCTTCGATCGAACAAGTCATTCCATTGACTAGAAGAGCGTGGGTGTGGACGACGTATTTAGTCGACAGCACATTGTGCAGAGGGGCCTCTACCGATGGGCGTCCCGATCCACCGGATACGGCATCGGCCATCATATTTTTAACCAGTTCTTCTCGGGCTGCGGAATCGGCAGGGGTCTCGGTGTTGTAAAGATCATCGATCTTGGAGCGGTTAAGCTGCACAAAAGTTTCCTCGGTAAGCCCGGATAGGGTGGTACCTGATGGTTTAACCCAAAGTGTGGATTCATTTTTGTAGGAGGTGTTTCCTCCTCCTCCTTTTACATATTCTGGAGTTCCAAATTCGTGAGA
>Ga0181597_10000546_pt1 | contig 41505 bp, 38 predicted proteins | sample 041ome_5_FD_148647 | JGI IMG/M metagenome (GOLD analysis project Ga0181597, IMG submission 148647) | Coastal salt marsh microbial communities from the Groves Creek Marsh, Skidaway Island, Georgia - 041403US metaG (spades assembly) | ecosystem: Environmental > Aquatic > Marine > Intertidal zone... | reverse complement strand
CCATTTGGAAGAGGATACCAAGAACTCCGCTACCTACCAGCCAGACCAAACCACATGAGCCGGGCACTCCCGGTCTACGAACGCTTTCATGCCTGGCAGGGCGAAGGTTCTCACATGGGGAAGTCCACCTTTTTCATCCGTCTGCACGGTTGCCCAGTGCATTGCCCATGGTGCGACTCCGCCGGCACCTGGCACCCCGACCATGTACCCGATTCAATCGACCGGATCGAGCCCGAGGACCTGGCTGAGGAAGCGATCCTATCGGGTTGCGAGATTGTGGTCATCACCGGGGGGGAGCCTGCAATTCATCCACTTTACGAGCTGGTGCACGAACTGCGCATTCGCAGTATGCCCATTCACCTTGAAACCTGCGGAGCTTTTCCTATTCAGGGAGAGATGGACTGGATCACCCTCAGTCCAAAGTGGAACAAGATGCCGATTGAAGAGACCTTTCTTTTGGCTGACGAATTCAAGGTGATTGTGGAAACCCCCGAAGATCTGACCAAATGGACCGAGGCTCTGCCGATGAAGGAACGAAGAGTACCCGTGTGGCTGCACCCGGAATGGTCTAAAGCGGAAGATAAGGAGGTTTTGGGAGCGATCAATCAATGGGTAAAAAAGGAAGGATTCCCTTACCGGGCGGGATACCAGCTCCACAAACTATATAAAGTGGACGAGGGGGATGAGCGCTCCCGCCCCACCGCTTCCTTGAGTCATCTGCCAAGTTCGGATATGCTTAAGGAGTGAGAGGAGAAAAAGAGTAAACCGATGTGCGGACGCTATACATGGACGAATCCGCAGGTTGAACGCTTTCGTAAATACGCCCCTGCCCCACAAAAAACCATTGAACCACGCTACAACCGGGCACCGGGGCAGAAGCACCCGGTGATTAAATCCAGCAAAAGCGAAACCTTATGGGCCGATGCACAGTGGGGAAATTTCCCTTCATCCAAATCTCCAAACGAAAGAAAGTTCCCCATCAATGCCCGTTCGGAAACAATGGCGGAAAAACCAACCTTTGAAGAGTCATTTCAAGAACGCAGGTGTTTAATCCCGGCGGATGGGTATTATGAGTGGCAGGTGCAGGGGCATCAGCGAAAGCCTCATTTTTTTCATCTCAAAGAAAAACCGACCTTTGCATTTGCGGGATTATGGAAAGAAGCCGATGAGCAAACCTGTTTCACCATTCTTACCCGCAGTGCCAGTTCCAACTGCTTGCACCTGCATCACCGCATGCCGGTAATTTTACCGGAGGAAGCCTGGGAGTTCTGGCTCGACCCGCATTCCTCGCCTGATCTGCTCTTGAAACTCTTGCGGAACCCTGCACCGGAAGTTTTGTTTTATTCTGTCTCCCGAAAGGTAAATGCTACCCGCGAGGATGGACCCGAACTTCTGGAACGGGATCGGGATCAGCAAACCACGCTTTTTTAATCGTGGTCCAGGCACCCCCCAAACGATCTAAAAAAGAAAAGTCCACCAAGCAAAAGGCCTCGGACCAAGTAACCGCTCTATTTAAAAAGAATGGCTGGTCGCCCTTCCCCTTTCAAAAAAAATCCTGGTCTGCTTATGCCGCAGGTGAAAGTGGTTTGATCCATGCCCCCACCGGTACGGGCAAGACCTATGCCGCATGGGCCGGACCTTTGATCGAGTGGATGGAGGAACATTCTGGCAAGCAACTACCCAAACGGGCACCAGGGTTGCGGGTTCTCTGGATCACCCCACTGCGGGCACTGGTAAAGGATACCACCCGCTCCCTTCAGCAACTGGTCGATGGACTGGATCTGCCCTGGACGATCGAGGAAAGAACCGGCGATACCACCGGCTCGATCAAGGCGAAGCAAAGAAAGCGTTTTCCCTCCTGCCTGGTCACCACTCCGGAGAGCCTATCGCTTCTGCTCTCCTACCCTGAAACCAAGGAGGCCTTCTCTGACCTACGGGCAGTGGTGGTCGACGAATGGCATGAACTGCTCTCGACCAAGCGCGGTGTGCAGACCGAACTGGGACTGGCCCGGCTCAGAAAGTGGAATCCCAAACTCAAAACCTGGGGTCTTTCGGCCACTTTGGGAAACCTTGGAGTGGCACGCTCTTCTCTATTGGGAACCGATCAAGCGGGGAAATTAATCGATGGGGATTTAAAGAAAAAATTTCAAGTCGATGTGCTCATCCCCAAAGATATGGAAAAGTTCCCATGGGCTGGCCATCTCGGTGGAAAAATGGTTGAGCAGGTGGCCGACTGGATCGAAGCGGCGGGGACCACTCTGGTCTTTACCAATGTGCGCTCGCAAACGGAATTTTGGTACAACGCCCTATTAGAAGTGCGGCCGGACTGGGCAGAGCAGATCGGTATACACCATGGCTCTATCGACCGTAAGGAGAGAAAAAATGTGGAGGACCGCTTGCGGGAAGGAAGCATCCGCGCAGTGGTCTGCACCAGCAGCCTCGACCTCGGAGTGGATTTCTCCCCGGTTGATCAGGTCATTCAAATCGGTGGGCCCAAAGGGGTTGCTCGACTCCTGCAACGGGCCGGCCGCTGTGGGCACCAACCAGGTGCAGTCAGCCGGGTATTGTGTGTGCCGACTCATGCCTTTGAACTGGTGGAATATGCCGCGGCCCGGGAAGCGATTGAGGAAAGGCGGATCGAATCCCGCGAACCCCTGCGTGCCCCACTCGACCTACTCGCCCAGCACCTCATCACCTTGGCACTCGGCGGTGGTTTCCTCTCCCAAGACGCATTGGAAGAAGTACGCTCCGCGTGGTCTTACCGAGACATTACCGATGAAGAATGGGGATGGGTGCTAGATTTTATTATCCGCGGGGGAGATACCCTGCGTGCCTATGATCAGTTTAAACGTGTAGTGGTGGGCGCCGACGGACTGCACCAGGTGGAATCACGGATCATTTCCCGCTTTCACCGAATGTCGATTGGCACCATTACCAGTGACCCTGCAATCGAGGTGAAATTTGCCACTGGTAGAAGGCTGGGCACGGTGGAGGAATCTTTTATTTCCCGAATCAAGCCCGGGGCCAATTTTTACTTCAGTGGAAAACTGCTCACCTTAAAGCGGGTGCGCGACCTTACTGCGATCGTTGCCCTAGCGAAGCGGGGCAAAGGAGCTATCCCGGTGTGGGGGGGTGGAAAGTCTCCCCTTTCCTCGGAATTATCTCGGGGCGTGAGGCAAAAATTAGAATCGGCCGATCAGGGAATTTTCCTGGAAAAGGAAATGAAGGCCCTGCAACCATCGCTTACCTTGCAGGGCTCGCAGTCCCACCTCCCCAGAAGCAACGAGCTTTTAATTGAGCGAACCGATACCCGGGAGGGAACCAATTGGTTTGTCTATCCGTTTGCAGGGCGCCTGGCCCATGAAGGGCTCGCCGCCCTAGTCAGCTTCCGGATGACCCGGGTGGAACCGATGACTCTCTCCATTGCGTTCAATGATTATGGGTTTCACCTCTGCTCCACATCGGAGCGTGAGTTTAATGAATCCGACTGGCTCAGCCTCCTAAGCCCTGAAAAAGTGGTGGAGGAATTGCTCGACTGTATGAACTTGAGCGAAATGGATAAGAGACAGTTTCGGGAGGTTGCCCGGGTGGCTGGGCTCATTTTTCAGGGCTACCCAGGAGCCAAAAAATCCAACCGACAGGTGCAGGCATCTGGCGGTCTCTTTTACGATGTCTTTTCCAAATATGATCCGAATAACCTCCTCCTTACCCAATCCCGCCGCGAAGTGTTGGATAGGCAGCTGGAAGTGACCCGCATGGTCGATACACTCCAAAGAATTTCGAAACAGCGAATCGTCAGGCAATCTCCGGAACGGCTCAGCCCTTTTGGTTTCCCGCTGTGGGCGGAATCCTTACGGTCGCAGGTAAGTTCGGAATCGTGGAGTGAACGGGTGCAGAGAATGGCGATGGAACTGGAAAAGAAATCATCGCAGTGAAAGGTTCTGTCTCCATTGAATGGCAGGGTGAATCCCTCGATCTCTTGCCGGACCGGGCGGTTTTTTGGCCCAATGAAAAAACCTTATATATTGCCGATACGCATTTCGGGAAGGCCGCAACTTTTCGTAAGGTGGGCATTCCTGTATCCGAGCACACCACCGAGGAGGATTGCCTACGATTGAGCAAATTAGTCGAAACTACAGGTGCGGGAAAACTGATCATCTTGGGAGACTTTCTCCATGCCCGAACAGGCCGGGCACAACCAGTCCGCAACCTTCTCTTCGATTGGCGGAACCAGCACAAAGAATTGAGCATCGTGCTGATCCGGGGAAATCATGACCAGCAATCGGGAGATCCCTGGCCGGAATTGCATATCGATTGTATGCCGGACCCAACCGAGGCGGAGAGTTGGGACCTCCGACACTTGCCCGTCGAATGCCCCACCCGACCCTACATGGCGGGGCATCTGCATCCAGGCTATCGATTGAGTGGAACCAGTCGGGATACACTGAGGAGTCCCTGCTGGGTTGTTGGGGAAGATCGATTGATTCTACCTTCCTTTGGTGGATTTACCGGACTGAAAAATGTTACCCTCGAACCCTATGAAAAACTCTATCTGACCAATGGAAAAGAGATCATCTCTATTTCAAAGACAGTTTGAATTCCCCTTGACTCAAAGATATACTAAGCGAAAATAAATTCTTTTGTGAATGAGACAGCCCGTTTTAGTCACTAAATTCAAATCAAAATATACTATGAAAAACTTACTTTTAATTCTCGGAATCATTTCTCTTGGATTTTTCTCCGCTTGTGGCGGTGGTCATGACCATGATTGCTGTGGCGAATGCAGCGAAGACAAAGCTGAATGCTGTGGCAAATGTGGCGGCGACAAAGCTGACGATGCTAAAGAAGGCGAAGCTTCCGAGTAAGCTTCCTCTCCTTCAGAGATTTTATCTACATAGCCCATGTCGGACTTCCGGCATGGGCTTTTTTGTGCCCAGTCAAATCTTTAGTAGGCTTAGGACATGGAGAAAAAATTTATCGAGGCATTTGAGCCCCAAACCTTGGATCAAGGCCCAGCCATTACCTACTCAACCTCACAGAGCCGAAAATCCTTTTCTCTGCCGAGACCCAAAGAAGATTCAAAATCAGCACCTTTAGCGATCGAATCGTTTGCAATCGATCCGGAAGTCTACCATCAGCGAATGGAAATGGTAGAGGATTTAATTAAAAAACAAACAGATTAGGGGAGGTAACGGTTTTTCCAAACCTCCCGGCAGGATTTAATTAATTGCTTAACCTTGCCTGGATGAATCGCCTGTTTAGGGTCGTCCCCTATTCCTTTGGCTGGGTCAATATGAGACTCGATGCACAATCCATCGGCACCGTAGGCAATAGCAGCCAGCGAGCAAGCCGGAACAAAATCGGCGTGGCCCACGCTGTGCGAAGGATCGACCACCACAGGAGCCCAGGTTCGGTTTTTAAGTAAAGGGGTAATCGATTCATCGGGATGATTCCTATACCCATCCAAAGGCGGGGTTGTACCCCGCGGGCAGAGCATCACATTGGGATTTCCCTCTGCAACCAAATATTCTGCGGAAGCAATAAATTCATTGGGGGATGCCATATGCCGCCCTCTTTTCAGCAATACGGCGGTTGTGGAACCTGCAGTCAATTGACCAATCTCCTTAAGCAGGCAATAGTTCTGAGCATTGCGGGTGCCCACCTGCACAACATCAACCTTTGCATCAAGAGCAAGCTTGAGTTGTTCTGAATCCATCACCTCGATATCGATTGGAAGACCCGTTTCCTCCCGAGCCTGTAAAATAATCGATAGGGAATGATTATCTCCCTGAAAAGAATAAGGATTGGTGCGTGGTTTCCACACCCCACCACGCAAGGCATGAACTCCCGCCTCTTTCAACGCGTGTGCAGATTCGAGGTAAAGATTCGGATTAGCCGGATCAATGGTACAGGGACCGGCGATGATAAAGGGTTCTTCTTTACCCACTTCGGTACTGCCCACCCGTACCCGATGATCTGACAGCCCGGATCGGCGGTCCATCAACTTGTAGGGGGACTCAATCATGTCGACCTTGGCGATATAGGGCAGACCGGCAATTCTCTTAAACATCACCTCCCTGCCCTCATCACCCAGAATCGCATAGACGCAACGGTTGCGCCCCTGAATTTCGAGTATGGAACATTCAAAATCTGCGGCGATGGCTTCAACCTCTTTTAGTTGAGATGCGTCCAGTTTATTTGCTTTGGGAATAATCATTAAATATCGGGAGTTGGGAGATGTTTAATCTTGTCAGTTGTCCAGTGTGAGCAAAAGATTACTGAAAATGGCAATTTCGATCAAAAAGCCAACCATCTTCGACAAAACTCAACCTTTTGGGATGTGTTTACTTTTTTTCTTTTTGTTCTCCTGTGAAAAACCTCAGGTTCAAAAAAAAGAAGAAGGTTATCCTCTTTCCATCATTATTCAAAAGCAAGGATACTGGGAAGGTTCCTCTGCAGAGGCATCTGAAACCTTTTTTATTAATGACGAAGAGCTCTTTTGTCTTTCTGAGACCAAACGACCTTATTCAGGAGTTATTAAAGTCAGGGCGAGAAATGGAACGGTGGCGGCGATCAGAAGTTATGTGGAGGGACTACCTGATGGTGATTTTCATGAATGGCACGAAAATGGTTCTCTCAAAACTAAACAGCAGTACAAGGCTGGTCTGAAACATGGCTACTTTTTTATTTGGACCACCAAAGGGGAAATTTACTCGAGAAGATATTTTAAGGACGGGCTTGAAGACTTTGGCCGATTTGAAGACGAAGGTGCCGCCAGCACGGGGCAGAGTCTTGCTGCTCTCGAGTTGAAGGAATGGGAAGGCCCCGGTCCCGAATTTTACAAAAAATTTGCTGGAGACCCCAAGCGGGATGGCATGGTGTGGATTCGTGAGACCGAAGAGCTTTATACCGGAACGGTTACAGCCCTCGATGACAAAGGTAGAAAAGAAGCAGTACTTAGGTTTAAAAATGGCAAATACCAGGGTACCATTTCCAAATGGGACGAGGATGGAAGGCTATGGGAAGAAGGTGAATTTGATCGCGGCGAGCTTGTCGCTTTTACCATCAAAGAGGGCAAACCTTTCGACCCCAACCAAATCATCGACCTTTCTGACGATGAAAGCATGGCCAAGCTTCTCTTCGAGGAGTAATTTCCTGTTAAACTTCAGCCTGTCCTTGGCATATTAAGTGCTTTTAAAAATTATTCACCAGGTCTATTTGGACTCTTTTTAGTTGGGCACTTTTATCTCATATGACAAATTTGCCCTACGGTAGTCTAGCCAATTAAATAACGCTTAAGCTACAAAATTAACTTATTTTTTCTTACGAAGAGTAGATTTTGAAGTGACAGGCTTAATTCCTAATAGCTCCGCCTCTATCTTTTTTCCAGAATCTGCTAGGATTACTGCCCGCTCCACTGCATTTTCCAATTCTCTAACATTTCCCGGCCAAGCGTGTCCCAAAATGGCTTTGTCACAATTTTTGGAAAAGGAAATTTTTTCGTTACCATGCCTTCGCGAGTGCCTTTGCAGAAATGTATTCGCTAAAAGTAAAATATCCTCACCTCTCTCCCTCAACGGAGGTACAGCGATGGGAAAGACATTCAACCGGTAATAAAGATCTTCGCGAAAGTTCCCTTTTTCCACTTCTTCCAACAAATTACGATTCGTGGTAGCTAATACCCGGACTTTAACTTCAATAGTTTTATTGCCCCCCACCCGTTCAAATTCTTTTTCCTGCAAAACCCTTAGCAGTTTTGCCTGCAAAGCAGGGGCAATCTCGCTGATTTCGTCCAATAAAATCGTTCCTCCATCTGCCAGTTCAAACCGCCCTTCTCTTCTCTCCGTTGCTCCGGTGAAGGCTCCCTTTTCATGACCAAAGAATTCACTCTCCATTAAAGTTTCCGAAATGGCAGCACAATTGACCCTTATATATGGTTGCTTTGCCAACATGCTATTGCGATATAACTCCCTCGCAACCAACTCTTTACCAGTACCGTTTTCTCCTGTTATAAGAACAGTAGCCTCAGTTTTGGCAACCTTGTCTACTAAAGTCTTAAGTTTTTGGATAGGCTCGCTCTCACCGACAATATCAGATGATCGGGTATCACTTTCTTCAACATAGTATTTTGTTACCCGACGCATCTTGTCAAAAGAAGCAACCTTATCCACGACTACTTCAATTTGATCAAAAGAAAATGGTTTTACCACATAATCGAAAGCCCCCATTTGCATACAAGAAACCGCAGATTCAACAGACCCATAACCCGTCATCATAACGACCATTGGCCCATCTGTTTTTGCCGTAATCTCCTCAAGCAAATCTGTCCCCTCACCATCCGGCAACCGAAGATCCAAAAAAACCAAATCAAAAGAATCCCTTGCCAAAATCTTACGAGCACCTTTTAAATCACCTGTAGACGCAACTGAATATCTTTTATTACGCAATTGAGATTCCAAAGCTTTGCGAATCATAAGCTCATCATCCACCACTACTATTTTCTCAATCGCCATCTAATATCCTCCAACAACTTTAATTACAAATTGATTAAATTATATCTAGATCTTAACACACTCAACAATCAAAACGAACATATTTGGAGTGCATTCGTTAATTTCGTCAAAGAGGATCCAAATTATGAGTTAATTATTGATGAACATACCAAGATTAGGGAATGGTTCCACAATACGGGCTGCAGCTATGTTACTTATGATGAGACCTTTGAAGTAAAATGGACGATTTCATACTTAAGTCCAGAAAGTAAAGACATAGATCTTAAAAGCACAATTTTTCTAGTTGACTCAAAAAATTCAAGTTTACTTAAAAGAATACAACATATTGGTGCAATAAATATTGCAAGTTTATCGACCAAAAGTGAACTGCAAATATCAAATAATGTAGAAATAGAAAATTTTGTTTTAATAATTTTAAAACCTAGTGGAAAAAGTAATAAATGTAATTCAAAGAGAGTACTGATATCGAATAATTCAAACTATATTACAAAATCTATAGAAAGCTTCATTGATTTAAAAGTCCCAACAAGCAAATTATATTATAACAATGATTTAATAGATTTCTACTATGATGATTCAACAATAATTTATGATGGTGAACAAGCATATGAAATACACAGCATAATAAACTCAAACAAAAATTCATTCATTAAAAATCTCAATACATCATTAGAATTGAGTGTTAACAGACTAAGTTTTGATTTCAATACCGTATTGCATCACTTTTTCATCCAATCCAAAACTAAAAAGAAAGAATCATTAAGGAAGTCTATTTTAAAATTGTTTGATACTGTTAAGATTAACCGAGAAGATAATTTTCTTAGCCTCAGTGAACAATTAGATAATGTATTCCAAAACTTTGTTAGAACAATTGATCACTTCGAATCGAAGAAATTTAATTATTTAAACAAATTTGGGGATATTGATTTATTATTAGCTGTTAAAATATCTAAATTTAAGAACAATACTTCTAAAACGAATGCAATACAAAACTCATTATTCAAATTTGTATTCAAAAAAATAATTAATGATAAATTATCCATTAACGAAACCTATAATATTCTTCAATATCTTTATTCCGCAAACAGCGATTTAACAGTTTCTTTAATTGATAAATACATCGCAAAAGTACAAAAAGATATAAACAATGATTTGGTACTAAAGCATATTATATGGTTTTATTCATCAAAATTCAGATCAATATGTATTGATTCAAAGTATGTTTCAAACAATTTATTTTTATATAGATATTCAAAATGTTTTGATGATATAATTGGAGATAATTACATAGAGATTGAAAATCCCATTATAAACAAAATAGCCTTATTGCTATATATATATTCAAACCTTGTATTTTACAGTCTGGATAGCATTTTAAATAATTGGTCAAGAATTAATTCAATATTTAAAGATATTTCTGATAACTCTTCTTACAAAAGAATAAACTTAATTCATGAGATGTATTCAAATGATTTTAATTTTACAAATTTATCTTCTCTGAGTTCTTATGGAGGTATTACAGTAGTCAGGAATATTTTGTATCAGTATTTATTTATGAGCATAACAAATAAAAATATTAAGTTATTTGAAAGCCATAAGAAACTAGTCCAAAGTACAAGTTTAAATAATAGTTTCGATTCTTTGTTTTTATACGCATATTCACTCCATTCACTAAATACTGAAATAATTAATAACCATACAATGGATACAAATCCTTGGTTTGATTCCAACCAATTGTATTGTATTATATTTTGTTACAAAATATTTATTCAAATCAAATGCAATTCAGGCATACAAATAATAGATAGAATATCTGATACTTTGGATTATAAAATACCAAAAGTAATTGATGTCATAAAAACATCAGATAATATCAGTGTTAAACTTAACAAGTTCGAAAAGTTGCTGTTGGACTACAGCATTGAATACTATGAATTCATTAATTAATTTCATCAATTTGTGCTTTTTTGATGTCGATGGAGACTTTAACAATTGCCAGTTTGAATATTCGGATCAAGATAAGTTTTTTGAATTATTTGGTGCTCATGACCATTATACGATAAATTTTGTTATCCCTATTGATGTTACGGTTAAAAGTATAAAAATCTGACTCAAAATGATACGAAATCAAGTCAGAAGAATGTCTGGTATAAATATACCTCTTGAAATTGTAACTGAAGATAAACGCCTGGATTGGTTTCACCCATAGTTAATTTAAAAAAGACTTTTATCATGGGTGATGACATTTACGTCAGTCAACGAGTGAAACTAGTGACCATTCATGCACTCCTCGGCATGCCTGCAAAAAATCCAAAGAAAGTGCATCGTATGTCACAAATGGAACCGATATTGATGGAACAGTAATGTCTGCTTGCTATCTCATTGATATGTTAAAAATACCAATTTAATATGATTGAAATTTCCGTGGTTGAAGAACTATCCCTGTCATTCAAAGTTACCAAGATTGAATTTGTAGTTAACTTAAATATTAAACTTCAGTAATTTATGGATATAACTTTTATTATGATAGTGATGAATGGGATGCCATTCGTTAAACACTCATTAGGATCTATTTACGATTTTTCTGACGAAATTATTATTGTTGAAGGACCTGTTAGAAATCTTGATTCAGAATATTATGATAAAAGCGGATTTTCAACAGATGGAACCACGGAGTTTTTAAATGATTTTAAAGACCCATACTCGAAAATAAAGTTATTCAGAGGATATTTTAAAGATAAAGTAGACATGCAAAATTTAGCGATTAAAAATGCATCTTTCGACTGGATTTGGTTAATAGATTCAGATGAAGTTTATAAAGCTAAAGACTTAATCGCAATAAAAGAAAAAATATGTCAATTTCCATCAATAAAGCGTGTTGATTTTATTCCTATTAATTTTTGGAAAGGTTTTAGTTACATTTTTGATTGTTATAAATTTCATGAACCCCAATACCATTATCGAAGAGTCTTTAAAAAAGAAAAAAACGATTTTTTTATAACACATAGACCACCATTATTAAAAAGTCATGAAGATTTATTTTTTAAAGATAGAAAAAACTTAATTTCTGGTGATCATTTATTTAAAGAAGGTATAACATTCTACCATTACAGTTATGTTGAACGAACTCAAGTAAAACAGAAAATAGATTTATACTCAAAATATGGTTGGCAAAATAACTGGGATATAGACTTATCTGATTGGTTTACTTCATTTTATTTAAAATGGAATCCATCTAATAAAGATCAATTAGAAAATAAATACGGTCCATGGACTGGAGATAAAATGTCTTACACTTCAAAATTTAATGGTCAACATCCCCGAGTAATACAGTCAGACACAAATCTACTTAATTCCTATGAATATTAGTTTAAATTCTAAAGAAATATCGAAAGTAATTTCCAACGCTGAAATAAAAAATAGTATTTTAAAATCGTGGAATTGTATCGAAATCGATTCTCCATTATTAAAAAGGGCAGAAAGAATCAAAAAAAGTTTGGTATCCGATGATTCTTTTTGGAATGTCCATATTGCCTTATGTTTTTTAGCAAAACACTTATCACCCTCAACCTTCCTCGAAATTGGAACACGTACCGGAGGCTCATTTTGCCCTACAATAAAATCAGGAAACCCAAAACTTGCTATTTCTGTTGACATCTGGGAGGGAACTTACGCTGACTTGCCTAATTCATATGAATTTGCAACTAAACAGATCCAATCTTTTATTGAAACCCAATCATTAGATACTGAAGCCTTATTTTTTAAGGGCTCAAGCCATGATTTACTTGAGGATATAAAACAATCAAACCTTAAGTTTGAATTAATCAATGTTGACGGAGACCATACTGAAGAGGGAGCTAGGAAGGACTTAGAAAATGCTAAAGATTTACTACACGAAACAGGTGCAATCATTTTTGATGACATAACTCACCGCTCACACAAATATTTGCTAAATGTTGCACAAGAATTTGTTGAAAAGTATCCGGAATTTGACTTAATCCTTAATACCATAGATGATAATGGCACAGCGATTTTCACAAAAAATATTCAATTAGATAAATGTTTAAATCCAAGTATATCTAAATACATATTAGCCCACAATTATCAACGTTTAACTAAAATTGACGCGACTTCGATTGACGAGAATTTTAAAGAAGCAATCAAAAGTTGTATTAAAAGAAATAACATTAATGCAATTATAGAAACTGGCACATATAGAGGTAACGGCTCTACAAAAATAATTTGTGAATCGGTTTTAAATAATAAAAAAAATCAGATATTCTCTATTGAAGCAAACGAAAAGAATATTATTCATGCATCAGAGAATTTATTAAAAAGTAATCACTACAATAAAGTTCGATTATTACATGGTATAAGTATACCCACAGGCTTAATTCCAAATGAATGCCAAATTCAAGAATTGATTAAAAATTATAAAGATCATAAAATTTACATAGATCACAATGAAGAATCGAGAGTAAAGAAGTATTCTGATGAATTAAAATGTTTGAACGTCAATGATTCACTTCTTTCGTATTGCCTTGATAGAATTGATGAAAAGGAAGAACTTCTTATAATCTTGGATAGTGCCGGGCACTTAGGATATATTGAATTTTGTTATTTACTAACCTTATTAAAAAGAAAATTTTTTATTGCATTAGATGATATCTTTCATTTAAAACATCACGAGAGTTATCGAATGATAAAAGCTGACAAAAGGTTTAAACTTGTTTTTAAAAGCAACTCAAAGTTTGGCTCAGTAATCGCCACATTTGATCCAAATATTTAAATTTTAAATAAATTATTTAGCCCATAATAAAAAGTAATATTTTAATCATAAAGATTGACGCGTTAGGTGATGGTATATTGCTAATTAATTATATATGCAAACTACACAAAGAGACGGGTTTTTTATTTGACATTGTTTGTAATTCAAATACTCGTAACTTCTATAGGCGCTATAAATTTTTCAAAACTATTATCACAGTAGATGATAATAGTTTCCTTAAAAACCATAATTTACTTAATCGAAAATATGATCAGCTATTAAATCTTTCATATAGTCGTTCTTATCTGTCAGATTTAATTTCCTCAAAAGTAGATGCAAAAAATAAAATTACATTTAAGGGAGATAATGCTAATCAGCATCAAGATTCTTTAGAAAGAAATAATAATCATTATTCTGAAATCATAAATTGCTCATTTCCAAACTTACCCGAAATTTTAAAATTTTTTAAATTTTTTAAGCATTTATATCCATCATTTTTTAAAGTTCCTATTTTTCCTAAAATTGATTTATGCGAAGAAGAGGTGAATTGGGCTAGTTTATTTTTTAAAAATCATCACTTAAATAAAAATACAACTCTTTGCTTCTATCCTGGAACTGGTACTTCAGTAAGAAAATACTCGAATTATCGTGATCTATTAAGATCTATTCAAGAGAGATTGGGCGCTAGCATAATTATTCTAGGAACTATCAATGACATTAAATTAGCCAACTATTGCACAGACGGATTAAAAAATGTAATAAATCTGTGTGGTAAGACTTCTCTTTCACAATGCATGGCACTGATAAAAAATTCTAGGTGCACATTGGGTGGAGAAACAGGACTATCTCATATTGCATGTAGTCTATCAATCTTTAATACTACTGTCATTGGCGGCGGTCACATTGGTCGATTTATGCCCTACTCGGATTTTAGCTCCTTAGTCTTAAATCCGACTTCTTGCTACTACTGTAATTGGTATTGCACCCAAGAAAGAGTAAAGTGCATCACTGATATTGACCCTGAATTGATTTTAAGATCTCTAATATCGAGTTGGAATAATTTCAACCTTAGCAAAACTTCGATTTACGCAAATTATACTTGTGATGCAGAAACCATAATATCTAAGTTTTTCGATTATTTCGATATTAATTTTGAAAGATTTAAATCAGACTCGAAAATTTTTGTTAAGTTAAAAGAACTAATTCAATAATAAAGAATTTTAATTGAAATTACTTTCCGCTATTATTTCTGCTTACAACTGTAAGTTATTTTTGCATAAATGCTTTCAAAACTTAACCAACCAATCTCTTTTTAAGAGAAATCAGTTAGAAATAATTGTGTTCGGTTGTGCCTTCACCGAAGAAGAAGAAAATATCATTGAAGAATTTAAACATAAATATCCCGAAACCTTATATGTAAAATCCAATAAACGAGAACTTCTCTACCACGCATGGAACCAGGGAATAAAATTAGCATCAGGGCAATATATCACAAATGCTAACACTGATGACCGGCACCATTTTGAATGCATTGAGAGGTTGGTCAATAAATTGGAAGAACAACCTGATTGTGATGTAGCTTATGGAAATCTTTATAAATCTACCATGGTTAATGAAACTTTTGACGATAACGATCAGTCTTCACCTTGTTATTCTCAAAAGTTTTTCCCCGGATCTCTACTGCTTCATGATTTTATAGGTGCACAACCTGTTTGGCGAAAATCCCTTCATGGTAAGATTGGTATGTTTGATGAATCCTATGAAGTTGTTGGAGATTATGAGTTTTTTCTCAGGGCTGCTTCTAATGGATGTAAATTTGGTTATGTTCCAGAAGCAGAGGGGTTAATGCTTTGGCATAAAAATGCATTATCTACAAAGGATTCCAAAGCACATTCAGAGAAAAGAAAGCTTTTTAACAAGTACAGAACCCCTGAAAACTTAAATCGGATTTACGAGGATTCATGTTCGGTTAATCAAAATGTTGAAGAAGAGGCACATCTTGATTTGGGGATTCGTGCACTTTGTTTTTACCCTCAATTTAATTCAGGCAATCCATCCTTTGATTTTGAATTTGCCAAAAAATGCTTTTCCTACAGTAAGACGAATCCAGCTTTTCTGCACAATCTGACAACACTAAACCAATTACTTTCTGCTGAAAATCTCGTTTCTCATAACGATGAAAATCAATTCTCAAATTTCTTTTTTTATGGATCAGGTGAACAATTCCCTCCTGAATATCTTCTCAAAGACACCCAGCCATCCTATTTGGAACTAAACGGCTTAAGAAAGGTTGAGGGGAGGCAATATCATACTTTTTCTTTTTCTCTCGGAAAATTTGTTACTTTATTCCTTGGTCACTTACCCGTTAATGATTTAAACCGCTGTGATACAATCTATATCTGTGGATTGAATCAAAGAGGGATATTAGCAGGTCATTGGCTTGGTGTAAAAACATCCGCTGATATAGTTTATCTCGATCAAAATGCCAAAGAACTTTCATTCCCGAGAACCAAAGTACAAACTTTCGGAGAAGGGATTAATGGTGTCGGAAAATTCGCTTTTATTTTAGCAATGAGTTCGCATCACTGGGATGCAGTCGAGTCACTAATTTTTGAGTCTTGTCCCAATGCTTCTATTTACAAACTTGATCATATTTAGCTTTTAATTTCATGACTTTCACAATCCTGACAGATTTTCATCGGGGCAGTTATGAAATTATTGGCAATCTCTTTCAAAATAGCTTGGCGAAATTTGGAAAGGTTAAGCACTTACTTACCCCTACAGATCCTTTCGTAAGAAAGTCCCTTTCTCAGGAATTGAAAAACGAAGTTGTTATTCACAATACGCTTGGAGATTCGTTTATTCCAATTGAAGGATGCCACAACATTGCCCTACCTTTTCACGAATGGAGCGAGTATCCTGATAACTGGATTCAATTACTTAATAATTTTGAGGAGGTTTGGACAACAACCGATCATGTATTGGAGGTTCTCGAACAGGGAGGTTTAAAAGTTCCTGTGTTTAAAATTCCTCCTGCTCTTGATTCTGAAGGTGTCCCTCAAAAAAAGGACTGGAAACTTTCAGAAAAACCAAAGTTTCTTTTTATTGGCGAACCACATTTTAGAAAAGGACATCATCTTCTCATGCAAGGATTCATGAAGGCCTTTCCCAAAAAAGGTGATGCATTACTGACAATTAAGACCTCCCCTTCATGCGAATGGGAAAGCCCACGAAATGATATCATTTTAATCAAGGAAGAATGGTCTCGTGAAAAGCTTCTGGCAGAATATGCGAATCATGATTGTTTCGTTTCTGCCAGTCTGGCTGAAGGACTTGGATTGCCGATTGCCGAGGCGATCATGGCAAAGTTACCAGTTTGTACAAATTTTTGGGGTGGACATACATCTCTGCTCAGAAGAGGTAATTTTACACAGATAGATCACGAGGAGATTATACAGCCATTTACTAGCGACCCCGCTTTCTATGCTGAGAATCAGAAATGTGCTTACTCTTCTCCAACCAATGTTGCAAAAGCCTTACAGCAATTCCTTGTCACTTCGCCTTTTCTCAGGGAACAAATGGTAAATAAGGCAAAACTAAACTTCCTTAAAAATTATGGAACTGAAAGTGCCTTAATCAAAATTAAACAAAGACTTGAAGAAATTAATTCCTTTCTTGAATAACATTTCATTTGCTATGAAAAAAAAATCGTTGATATATAGATAAATCAATGAGTGATTCGGTTAAAAAGAAAGTTACTTCCCTCCGATGGGCAATCGATGAACTATCGAAGCAAAAGGAAGACCTAGCGACTCAGCTTAATGTGGCAAAAAAACGAGATGAAACCAACTCCTTGATCGATGAAGTTTTTGCTCAAAAAGATGCATTAGAGAAGCGCATTTCAGCCTTACAAGATGGTCTGAAGGTTTCCACTGACTTAGTTGATGCTCCCCTAAGTGATCTTGAATCTGAGTTAGAAAAAGTGAACGAAAAGCTAGAGATCGCTCAGGAGCGTCTCGATAATATTGAGCAGGAAGAATACCTGGAAGAACTTGGGAAAAAACTCAACCGTTCGCATTCTCCTGATGATGCTGAAATAGCGGATCTCCAGACGGACAATTCTTCAGGATTGGAGCCCACCTTTGAAACTGGGGCTTCTGAAGACCTGCACAAACCTTCTCCTATATCCCCTACACTTTCAACAAGCTCAGATCATCTAACGCAACCTTCTTCTGCTCCCCTGCTACAAACAATGAAAGCTAAGACAAACCGTATCGCCGAGACCGAATCTGAGGAACCACAAGTGCAGACACAACATTCTCCCGCTATTCAACCGGTTTCCTCAATCCTTCCTCTTTCTCTGGAAGACACCGCAGCAAGTCTTGGGGTTGATTCTAATTTTCTCGCAGAAAAGGGAATCCAAGCAATTTTACGTATGATCAGCCGAAATGGGGGGAAATTGACTTTTCCGCTCGAAGTGGAGCAGATCGATTAATTTTTTCTTTTTTCATTTTTCAAAAGCCTCCACTTGGAGGCTTTTTTTGTGCTTAAAAATTGTCATTAAAGGATGGAAAACTCGTCAAAAAGAGGATTACCTAAGCGATCATCCACTGTTTTGGTGACCCATTTATCTCTCATTCTATGCTCAATCTGCATGATACAGATTTTTAGATCTGACCTTTTTCCTTCCAGTACCACATCTACTGAACCATCCTTCAAATTTTTCACATATCCAGAACAGGGAAAATTGTCCGCAATCTGTTTAACATTCCAACGGAACCCAACTCCCTGAATCCTCCCTCGATAATTGATGCTGATTCGTGTAATTCTCGACATCCTTTAAATCTACTAAATTTTTTCAAAAATCATTTGACCTAACATAAGATACAATAGAATTATAAAACATCCTCCACCTATTCTTTTTTCCCACCTTACAATTATGAGCCAATACGATTTCGACGGTAACCAAGACGGAGAGTGGGATGAAAATGAGAATGTGGCTTGGAACGAAAGCGACTGGCAGGAATATGTTCGCAAGTCCGACAAAGAAATTTCCCGATTTATATCTGCTTACAACAAATCTAGACACGAACCCGATCGCCTGGAAGTAACGGCTAAACTGATGGATTGGGGAAAAGACGATTGGTCCTGTATTGAAGACTTTGAACTGGACGAGGAGCAACTTAGGGAAATCCGTCCCATACCACTGGAAGATCTTGACAAGATTGAGCCTTACACCGTTCACAAGCATCCTCTTTACATCGCATCATCTGCATTATTTTCTTTCTTACGCTCATCATGGGAACACATGATGAGGCACAACCGCAATCAGCCGCCCCCAAATCTCTCCTGGAGTTATTGTGCAAGCTTGGCAGATTCAGAACGTCACTGTCTATTGGCGGCAACTTCCATCGATCTTGGTGATTATCTACTGACCGTATGCCATCTTAAAAGAGCTCATGCTGCCCTAAACGAATCCATGCGACTGAATCGGCTGTTCTCCCATCACAACGAGAAAATTTTTAACGAATATTTACTTGAATCGGATATCCGCATGCATGACCTCAGGGAAATTTGTCTTAGAATATTGCAAGATTGCCGTCGCTGATCCTGCCTTTGTTTATCAATCACGATATTTCACTTGAAATAATTGGCTCGCAGAGGCGTCCCCCAGACCTAACTGCCTGCCAAATTTAAATAAACTAATTTTATCAAGTGGGCGATATTGGAAGCCTTTCTCAGACCGTTGTTTGGCGATATGGCGGATCCCATGGTAATCAACAGATAACGGATTTACCCCAATTAAAAAGGTATCGGAACTGGCAATAAATTCAGCGTCGAAGGAGCCACCTCCCGCAAACTGGAAACGACTCATGTCCAGAATACTGAAAATTCGCTTTTCCCAAAATTCTGGAATGGCTAAAATTTCTGATGCAGCTGCATTAGCCATGGTTTTCTCTTTGAGAAATCTGTCTGTATTGGAAGAGGCGCCCAAAGTTAGGCTCCCCACCGCACCATCGATGCCCAACATAAGATCATCCATCGCCACAGCTACATTGATCCAATAGGTATCTTCAGTAAATAAACAGGCAGGAAGATAGCTCTTACGCTCAAGTTCCTGCCGTTTGTCTGGCTGATCGGGATAATCTAAGTAAAGTCTCGCCCGGTCATGATCCGTAGAAGGCAAAGAACTTTCATGCCACCAACCCCGATCAAAATATTCATCCCTCTTTGAATTGATGATCTTGAAAGATTGGTAGGTTTTTTTTCCAGTCAGAAAATTTCCCACCTCGATCTGATCCGTAAAATAAACCAGAGAAAGAGCATCAACCCCGAATCCCCTTCTCCTTAAAAATGCGAGCAGTGCATCGACCATGGACTGGGAAGGTTCCAATCCTGGGGCACATTTAAGATCGAGAAAAATACAAATCTTGGGAAAATTTTCAGGGGTTATTGTTTTTCCTCCTTGCTCCTCCAGCAGTGGAATAACCCTTTCAAAACCCTTCCTAAAAGAAAGCAGTGACCCTGAATGATTCACGCTATACACAACCTCTTCCAGCTTTGTATTATCGGATGCAAAAAAGGCACCAGATTGCATCTTTTCATCACCATGAGCAGATTCACTGAAACACAGAATTAACAGTAAAGATTTTATAAATAAAAAGACCATGGCTTGACGTTTCCCTATCGTATGAAAAAAACAAATCATGAACAAACCATACATATGGTTATCAATGCTTATGATAGGGTCAACCACCCTCGCCTTTTTCGGATGCTCTCAAAATGAGGAAACAAGTGTTGAACAAACCCTCGAGGCAGTCCCCCTTCCCGCCCCTCCCCAAGGGCCGGATCTGACCGATGCTTTAAGCAAGAGAATCGAAGGTAAACCAGCGGAAGCCATTCAAATTTTGCGTAAACTTAATGAGCGGTTCCCAAAGTCATCGGAAGTCCTTGTTCAACTTGGACGATCCCTCATTGACGCCGGAGAATATGCTTTAGCCGCTTTTCGCTTAGAACAAGCACTTTCCATGGGTGCCCCCCACGACATCGCCAAGGAATCTGCGGAAGCTCACGCCAAATCGGGGGATATTGACTCATCTATCGAGCATTACTCCGTTTACTTTTCCAAAGCGGTGGATGACCCCAAAGCAACTTTGGCCTTCGCCCGATTGCTTGCTCAAAAAGGAAGAAATACTGATGCGATCAACACTTTTTCTCAGGCTCCCCAGCATGCCCTAGCCCAGGACTGTCTACTCATGGGCTCCTTGTTCACCAAGAAAAAACTATTTCCGCAGGCAAAGCACTGGTTTCGCGAAGCGTCCCGACGCTCTACATCTCAAGGAGTTGAGCCAGCTCCTCTATTGGGATTACTCCAGGTTGCCTTTCTGGAAAAAAACGAAGCCGAGGCGGAAACTCTTATATTAGCTCTGGAAAAATCCAACCCTAGAGTACTGGAAAACTCTCCCTACGCCCAAGCCGCTGCAGACCTACTCCGTAAACGCCGATTGGCTGACTTTATTGCCCGGGGAGTAGACGCACGTGGAAAGAAAGTTACAGAATTGGCATCTGCACTATTTGCGGGTGTAGCTACAACGACTAATCGGGCATCCAGTGTGGTTTCCTCTGGGCCAAAACTCCCTCCTGACCGTTCAAGTTTTGATCCTACCGAGGAAAAGGAGCCTGATGAACCTAAGCAAGCCGTGAAAGAGCAGAAACCACGTGGCTTCAGCCTAGCTGAAGCTTTCGCTGCTCCTCTTGAGAATATTGCCACTCCTGAAGGAGCTACGGAATCCAAGCTCGATCAAGGAAGAAATGAGTTCCTCCATGGAAATCATACAAGTGCTCTGCTTCTGGCAAGGGATGTCCTAAAAGATGACTCCACCAATGCTGAAGCATGGAAATTATGCTCCCAGGCACACTACCAGTTAGGAGAGATCGACGAAGCCGAAATGACTATTTTGGAAGCGATCCGACACCAACCGGTTAATTTTGAAATAAGGATGGATTATCTGCGCATCGCCCGGGAGACCCTCCCGGGCAAAAGATATTTGATCGAACTCGAAAAAGTCAGGGATATTTTCCCGGAATCCACTGAAATCCTCTGGGAACTGGCAAGAAGATATGAAATTGTCGAAAAAATGCCTGTCACTGCTGCAGTACTTTATCGAAAAATTATTGAGCTCTCCCCTCCTCAAAGTGCCATTGCCCAACAGGCAGAAATGGAGCTTTCAAAATTTGAGTCTCCATAACTCCCGCGCAACTCCTGCGTCTTCCCCTTCGGATATATGCCCAAAATTGCCAATGGATTTGTTAACGAGCTCAAGAGCAGAGTTGATATCTACGATGTCGTAAATCCCTATGTGCAGCTTAAAAAGAGTGGATCCAGTTGGGTTGGACTAAGTCCTTTCAGCCAGGAGAAAACCCCATCCTTCTATGTCCATCCGGATAAGGGTTTTTTTAAATGTTTCAGTTCGGGTGAAGGTGGAGACATAATTAGTTTTATTCAAAAAGTCGAACATCTCGAATTTCAGGAAGCTCTGGAGTTTTTGGCAGAACGATTTAATATCACCATACGATATTCGGACACTGGTAATAGCGTCGCTCCTACTGTTTCAAAATCCCTGCGCAGTGAATTATTCGAAATTCATCAGGTTGCGGAAAAGTGGTTTCAGCAAAACCTGACCAAGGATCATAAGGAAGCCAAAGAAGCTCTTAAGTACTGGACAGAGGATCGTGGATTTTCTTTGGAAACCGCCAAGCAATTTGGAATTGGCTATGCACCTACCGATCGTTTCTCTCTAGGAAATTATTTAGAAAAGCAAGATTACTCACCCTCCACTCTGCTAAAATCCGGTTTATTCCGGGAAGGTAAAAATGGAAAAATCGGAGCTGCAATTTTCACCGGCAGGTTGATCATTCCGATCTGCGATAAAATTGGAAGAACCTGTGCATTCACAGCGAGAAAGCTTTCCTTCACTCCCGAATGGGGAGACCGTAAATCTCCCAAATACATTAACTCTCCGGAGACTCCTATTTTCGAAAAAGGAAAACTACTGTTTAATCTGCACCTCGCGAATAAGGAAATCGATGAATCTAGAGAGTTCCTGTTGGTCGAGGGTCAGCTTGATGCAATTCGTTGCTGGACAGATGGGTTCCCGACGGCCATCGCTCCTCAAGGCACCGCCTTCAAGGAAGAGCAGGCACGGCTATTGAGCCGTTCCCGCCCCAAAGGTGTCGTTTGCTTACTCGATGGGGATGAAGCTGGGCAAAAAGCCGCTGTTTCCTATGTATCCACCTTTCTAAAAAGTGGGCTGGAAGCGAGGTTTGCCCAACTTCCTCCCGGTTCTGACCCCGACCAGATCCTGGTAGGAAAAGGCTCAAGTGCACTCCAAGAGATCATTGATCATGCTCTGCCCATGATCGAGTTTGTTATCCGTCAGAAATTACCCGATTCCGGAATCTCTTCCCCCAAGCAAAAGGAATCGATCTGCAACTGGATCTTTGAACCTCTCGCTGAGGTGGAATCCCACATCGCTAAGGAAGGGTATCTCGAACAAATTTCCAGGCTCCTGAATATCCCTATCGACACCTTAAAATTGGACTTTGCCCGTTTTCGTAAAAATAGAATACCTACCTACCTTGGACCCGATTCTTCATCCGAAGAAAATACCTCAGAAAACCCCTCTGATCGATTGACAATTGTGGAGGATGATTTACTGTTGGTCGTTTTGCATGATGACCGAATCGCTAGTCCTCTTGCCCAAGTACTTGACTTGTCATGGGTTGACTTGTGTTCAATTTCCGGTCGTATTCTCGCTAAAATTCTCTCTGAAACCCTTGCCGACGGCCCTCTCGAACAGGCTCAAATTGAAGAGCTCCTGGAGGGAGATGAAGAACGCGATCACTACCATCGCCTTCTCCTTCAAGAATTTACAACCAAGGATCCAGAAATCGGGATCCGCCTTGGGCAACAATGTCTTGGCGTTCTTTTTCTTCGCCACACCAAAAAAGAAGAAGATCGGATTCTTGCACTCATTAATAAATCCATTACCAAGGAGGACAATGACCTCAGATCCCTTAGTGATGAGTTGCGCAACATCCGTTCAATCCGTAAAAACGTCCCTATTTTAAAAATTTAGAGCTTAATTTTAATTACCAACCCAACAAGATGCCTCGTAAATCTACCACCTCCCCAGCCAAGAAACCCAAGCCTGCTGCCACCAAGTCTGCTTCCGAAACTAAAGCGAAAGCTCCTGCTAAGAAATCAGAATCCACCAAAAAAGTAGCTGCCAGTGCCAAAACCGCTTCAGCCAAGAAAGCAGTTGCTACCAAGAAACCCGCTGCATCCACCAAAAAAACAAGCACCAAAGTCCCATCAAAAGCAGTTAAGGAGACAGTAGCTAAGAAAGCCACTGTCAAAAAGAGCATCCCCACAAAAGCAAAAGCTTCCATTAAGCAGGCTCCTGCTACAAAATCTTCAAAGACTACCAGTAAAAGTATTTCCTCAACCAAAGTCGCTGCAGCGTCAATGGAGAAATCCATTGAGCCACATGCGATGAGCAAGGATATTACTGAAAAAGTGCGTACCCTGATTCATCTGTCCCGCGAGCAGGGTTTTCTTACCTACAAGGATGTGGACAAAGCTCTCCCTGAGATATCCAACGATCCTGATGAACTTCAAAATGTGATTTCCATTTTTAACAACCTTGAAATCAAGCTGATGGATAGTTCTGAGGTGGAAAAATTCAGGAAAAAGAAGGAGGAAACAGAGGAAGAAACTGCTAGGACCAATAACACCGATCTACTGGATGATCCTGTCCGCATGTATCTAAAGCAGATGGGTCAGGTTCCCCTGCTTAGCCGCGAACAGGAAGTGGAAATTTCCAAGCGCATTGAAACTGCTGAGCTTGCCGCCTTGAAGATGATTTACTCAGTCTCCCTGACCTCCCGCTTTCATCTTGAGATCTGCCAAAAACTTCTCGACCGGGAAGAACGTTTCGATCGGGTGGTTCTGGACAAGAAAATTGATAGCCGGGAGTCCTATTTCAAACTTCTTGCCAAGCAGGTAGATTTGTTAAGTGGTCTGCTAAAGAAAATTGATAATGCATGGAATGCGATGGAGACCAGCACCAACGAGACCCAGAAAAAACGTGCCCATAACCGCTTTCAGAAATACGAAGCCGAGTTGGAGCCAATTTTCAAAAAGTGCTGTCTTAAATTAAAAGTTTTTGAAGACTTTCTTCAGGACCTTGGACCTGAGCTCAAATCGATTACCCGCAATTTACACAACAGGGAACTAGGCAAGAAAGATGCCGTAAAGCTTAAGCGTAAAGGTGTTAAAATGGAGCAAATAAATAAAGAGCTCACCCATGCCAGGGAAAAATTTCACATGGCTCCGGAGGAACTCATCGCCATGGTCAAAGAAGTGCGTCGTCTGATGAGGGAAGCACACCGGGCGAAAACGGAGATGGTCGAAGCAAACCTACGTCTTGTCATTTCTATTGCCAAAAAGTACACCAACCGCGGTCTCTCTTTTCTCGACTTGATTCAGGAAGGAAACATGGGACTAATGAAAGCGGTGGAAAAATTTGAATACCGCCGGGGATACAAATTTTCCACCTATGCCACCTGGTGGATCCGTCAGGCAATCACCCGCTCCATTGCCGACCAGGCTCGCACCATCCGTATCCCTGTTCACATGATTGAGACCCTCAATAAAGTGATGCAGGTACAGAAGCAACTTCTACAGGAATTGGGTCATGAACCCACCCCTGAGGAAGTGGCCAATGAAATGGGACTTGCTCTGGATAAAGTGCAGGGAATCATGAAAATGGCTCAGCAGCCAATTTCCCTGCAAAGTCCAGTTGGAGATGGGGATGACACAAACTTTGGTGATTTCATTGAGGACAAAGGAGCAGAAAACCCCTATGACATGACCGCTTACTCCCTATTACGGGAAAAAATCATTGATGTTTTGGATTCTCTCACAGAACGGGAACGTAATGTACTTTCGCTTCGTTTCGGACTCCAGGACGGATATAGCCGTACCCTCGAGGAAGTGGGTAGACAATTTAAAGTTACTCGTGAGCGTATCCGTCAGATCGAGGCAAAAGCACTCAGGAAAATGCGTCACCCGACACGAATCCGCCAGCTTCACGGATTTTTCGAAGCTGATCAAAGTTCGGTGAATAAGCCCAAACCGGAAGCACTTAGGCAGTTGGGGCTGTAAAATCTATATCCAGCTTTAGACCTACAAAATAGTTGCTCTGCATTCATCTCCGACATAGCTTTTACATATGACCACTACATTCCAACCCACCCTTGCCTTCATTGGAAACTTTGGCGGTGGAGAAATCATTCTAATCTTTTTAATCGTTCTACTGTTATTCGGTGCGAAAAAAGTACCAGAGCTTTTCCGCTCTCTGGGCAAAGGTGTCAATGAATTCCGCAAAGCCAAAAACGAGTGGGAGCAGGACATTCAGGATGTCATGAATCAGGAGCCTCTTGAGGATCAGGATTTCAAGGAAAGTAAGAAGCAAACTGCTCAATCTGTCCCTACGGAAGAGGAAAAACAGTCTGCTACCTAAGCATTTTTTTCTAGCTTATTTTCTCAAGAGAGCCTGGATCAAAAATCCGGGCTCTTTTTTTGGAAAAAGAGTTTTAACCTCCGGCTAAAACTGGACGGAACCCCATCGCCCGGAACCATTCCAACGCTTCTGCCCGGCGGTCCCCCTGTAACTCCATGTCCTGCCCCGCCCAGGTACCACCCGTACCCAAACTGCTTTTGATCCGCTTGAGTAACTTCTCTTTTTTGTCCTTTCCCAAACCAGGAGGAATACCACGCACTGTGGTTACAGTCTTCCCTCCCCGACCCGATTTTTCTCTTCTTATTTCCAGACGCACACCCTTGCCAAGATTGGACTCCTCTTGTTTCACGGAGACTTTGATTTCCCTCTCGGGCTCAGGCAATGCTTCGGGTAATCCCTGACCATCAAGTGAAGCAAATGGATTACTTCCGAAATCGGATAATGAACCAGTAGAAATTTTAGAGGAAGATTTATCTTTGCGGCTCATCCTCCACAGCTTCCCTTTTCTGGAGTTTCTCCATTCAACCAAGTAACCGCTTTTTGATAACTCCGGTTTTCCAAAAAGTGGCGTAATCTGGGATGCAAATCTTGTTTATGCTTCCTGACAATTTCATCCAATCGAGCCAGGGTTTGCTTAAATTCACCAGGCTTGGCATCCTTGGGGTTTGTAATTACCTGCAAACAACTTTTGATTTCTTCCATGAACCTTTTCATTTTCAGGCTCCTCCCGAACCTGCCAAGAAAATTCGGGAGATTTACTAACCAATGAGCAGTACTTGTGTCATTGGAGGCGGTTTAACCGGACTGGTCAGTGCCTGGCGGTCTCACCAGTCAGGTAGCAAGATTACTCTGCTTGAAGCATCTGAAAATACAGGTGGTGTCTTACAATCGAGAAGAGAGGCAGGATATCTGCTCGATTATGGAGCCAATACCCTCAGCTTACGAAGTCAGGAAGTTTCCAAGCTACTTGATGAAATAGGTATCCTTGAAAAGGCGGTCGATGCGAATTCCGAGGCCAATCTGCGCTTTATTGTTCGAGATGGTCGATTAATCTCATTACCCCATAGCCCGGCTTCTTTTTTGAGCAGTTCTTTCCTCTCTCCCTTGGGAAAGATTCGCCTCCTACTTGAACCTCTGATTCCAAGAGGTAAAAACCAAGATGAAAATGTGGCCAACTTTATTTCTCGAAGATTGGGAAAGGAAGCCCTTACTTACGCTGGTAACCCCTTTCTTTCCGGAGTTTATGCAGCCAAGCCAGAGAGTCTTTCTCTCCAATACGCCTTCCCTGCCCTGCAGGAACTTGAGCAAACTTATGGCTCCTTATTTAAAGGAATCCTCAAATCAAAAAAAAATCCCAACAGCCTCCCTAAGAGCCGATTACTTTCCTTTCCACATGGAATGCAGGAATTAACCCATCAGATTGCCCAGCAACTGCCTGGTCAATCGATCATTCTCAATACCCGAGTCATTCGGATAAAACTTTTGGAAAACCATTGGGAAGTGACCACAAGAAACGAATTGGGAAAGGAAGAGCAAAACACCTTTGATAAGGTCATTTGTACTTTACCCGCACATAAGCTAACGCAGATCGAATGGATAGGTCTAAAGAGAACAGAATTTATCGAAGATTTGGCCAAATCCACCCATTTCCCCCTGGCCCTGGTTTTTCATGGTTATGAGAAGCAGAGCATCAAACACCCTCTCAATGGATTTGGTTTTTTGGTTCCGGAAATAGAAAACAGGCAAATTCTGGGAACCTTATTTTCAAGTACACTTTTTCCTGACCGGGCACCGGCAAACCATGCTTTGCTTACCACTTTTGTGGGGGGAGAACGCCAGCCTGATCTGGTAAAACTCAAAGATGTTGACCTCCATGCCCTGGTGCAAAAGGAACATCGCGATCTATTAGGAACCGTTGACGAGCCCTCCTTTCAAAAAATGATCAGATGGCCAAAAGCCATTCCCCTGCCCGATCATTACATGGGTAAGAGAAAAGAAGCAGCCAAGATTTTGCAAAATCAAAATCCTGGCCTAAGTTTCTCCGGTTCACATCTATGCGGTCCTCCCTTACCTAATTGCCTACAGGTGGATATCGTGTAAATTTTTCTCTGGCATTTCTTTTGGAAAGATTGCCTCCATCCTTAGACACTGATAAAAAGTTCCTAAATAAAGATTTTATCAATCATCATGAATTCGAATAAATCAGAACATCCTGTAAAAACTCTGGTTATCCTGCTCAATATGGGTGGTCCTCAGAATAAGGACGAAATACACCCCTACCTTAAAGAGCTTTTTCAGGACCGAGAACTTCTCAAGTTACCCTTTCAAAAAATCCTCGGGCGATTCATTGCTTGGCGTAGAACGCCCAAAATCCAGGAGCGTTATGAAGAGATAGGGCAATATTCCCCGACTAAGGCTATCATGGAAAGCCAATGTGAAGGAATCGCCCAGAAGCTCGACCAACTCAACCCAGAGTCGGCACCCCATGTTTGTGTGTCCGGATTTCGCTACTGCTCTCCTCGTCCAGGAGAGATGATCAAGCAATACAAGGGAGCTGAAAAGATCATTCTTTTCTCACAATATCCTCAGCATAGCTGCTGTACCAGTGGCTCTTCTTTTTGCGATGCCTATCGGTGGTTAGACAAACAAAATAATTCAGACTACCAGAGTAAAATATCGGTTATTGATCAATGGTGGGACCGGGCGGATTATACCGAACTTTGGGCCATGCTCATACACAGAAAATTTGAGGAGATGAAAAAAAAGCATGAGTTAAAGGATGAAGATATCCGCATCATCTACTCTGCACACAGCCTGCCCGAATCCTACTGTCTAGAAAAAGGTGACAAATACAACGAGGAGATACAGGGTTCTGTAAACCGAATCGAAAAAGTTTTACAGGAAAAGGGTATGCGTCACGAAGGTGCCCTTGCCTGGCAAAGCAAAGTAGGACCCCAAAGAACCAAATGGCTCTCCCCATCCACGCCCGATGTCATCGCCGAAACCAAGCAGAAAGCGATCCTTATGGTACCGATCGCTTTCACAACAGACCACATCGAGACCCTCGATGAAATTGATATTGAATTTCGGGGTTATGCCGATGAAGTGGTCGATCACTTCGCCCGTGTCGACTGCTTCAACATGGAGGAAAAGTTTATCGACTTATGTGCCCGGCTCGTGATTGAGCACATCGAGAATGACTTCAAGTCTTCGATTCGACCATGTTGTGTAAATTGCGAAGGTTCGGACTGTGCATCCATGCGTAAGTACTTTGGCTCCACTCCGGTGCATTATACTTATTAGCTCTCTTTTTTCTCCTACTTTTACCATCGAAGAACTTTGTAGAAGCATCTAGAGTCTGGGGATTATTTTCGTTTAGACCTATGAACTTTCATGATGTTCGAGATTTGCTTTGGTTATCGACCGCATGTTACGGGGTTTCCTTTCTCCTCGGTTTGGTCAAGACCAGACACCGCTTCCCCAATGGTTTTAAGGAAAGTCCCTTTGTACTGATTCTATTAGGATTTGTATTGCAAACCAGAGCACTTTACTTGCGGGGCCTTGAAGTTCATGGGTGCCCCCTGGGGAATGGTCTCGAAAGAACCCAGTTCATTCTCTGGTCCCTGATTCTTGCCTTTCTATTGCTTCGTCTGCTCTGGAAATTAAATTTGCTGGGCACCTTTTGTGCGGGCATATCCCTGTTACTTGGCTCTCTTTCTTTAGGTCTTAAACACTGGGATCATAGCTATTGGTTGGCAGATGGATACACCCGATTATTTAAGGACCCCTGGATCGAACTGCATGCATCCATTGCCATTTTTAGTTATGGTCTGTTCTGCCTGCTCGCGGTGGTGAGTATGATGTATTTGTCCCAGCGTCAGGCTCTGCTATCCCGACGACCAGGTTTCCTTGGTCCCTATCTCCCTCCAATTCAGGACCTGGAAGTAGCGGCGATGAGATTGCTGGCGGTGGGGGTGGCATTCCTATCGCTCTCCATGGTGGTGGGGACGATGCACTGGTCCCGTCATCCAGAATTTGTCAGTCATATTAAGCTCTTGGTTACCACTGCTCTATGGATTGGGTATTTGGCTCTGTTGGGACTACGACTGAGTAATCGTCTCTATGGCTCCCGTTTTGCCAAATGGACCATTATTCTCTTTGTAATCGCTTTACTTTCTCTTTCCCTGATAAATTCTAAAACGAGGGAACATGTCTTTCATCCAACTGCGGAGATCCAGCTCACTTCATTGAATTAATGAGTCATTTCAGCGACAGTAGACTTTTTCTTTTGGGTACATCTCATCAGGTGGCCAACCTCAATGAAAGAGAAAGTATTGGACTGCCCAATGATTCGGTGGATCACTTTTATCAGGGACTGGAAAAAATCAAAGGACTCAAGGAAACCATTGTACTCAATACCTGTAACCGAACGGAAATTTACGGGGCAACAGATGATGGATTTGAGATCGATTCATTGATGAATTTACTCGCGAACTTCCGCAATCTTGATTTGGAATTTATTCGGAAAAAAACCTATCGACGATCCGGCTCTGAAGTTGTGCGTCACCTATTCGAGGTGGCATCAGGAATAGATTCCCAAATGGTGGGCGAGACAGAAATCCTTGGTCAGATCAAAAAAGCATACGATGAAGCGGTGGAAAGAAAATCGACCGGCAAGGTGCTCAACCGTCTGTTTCAGAAAAGTTTCCAGGCAGCAAAGTGGGCCCGTACCAATACCGGGATATCCCGTGGGCAGGTAAACTTGGGCAATGTATTGTGCGAACTTGCCCGTCGGATTTTTGGCCGGATTGATCAGTGCAGGTTTCTGGTGGTGGGTGCGGGAGAGGTAGCTGAGAGTGCACTTGAAGCTTTTAAATCCCGCGGATCCGAAGCCATTACTGTGACAGGTAGAACTTTTGACTGGTGTCCCTTAAGCCGAAGAAAACCCGATGAATTGGCTCAAAAATTTGACGGCTTCACCCTGGCTTATTCCAAGTTCCATGAGAGCTTGCATCTCTTTGATGTGGTGCTTGCCTCCACCGCCAGTTCCAAGGCTCTGCTTAGTAAAACGGAAGTGGAAAGTGCGATGAAAAAACGTCCATCCAAGCCCCTGTTTATCATCGATGCATCCGTTCCCAGAAATGTGGATGAAGCGGCATCTCAGGTGGATAATGTATTTCTGTACAATATGGATGACATCTCTGCGATTGCGAATGAGAATCTGCAGTCCCGTCTCTCCGAAGTGGACCGTTGCCGGACTGCTCTGTCCAAGCGTGCCCTCCGTTTATGGGAACAGATGCGGGCTCAGCCCAGCCTTCCTTCCTGAACCAGCCAGTCAATCAGGCTTAACTCCTGGGGCTGTGCCAATAATTCGTGCAGCTTTTTCGCAGTTTCTCCTGCATGCTCGCCAGATTTTGGATCATCAAGAATTTTTCCAATCTCCCTGGCCAGTCTTGGTCCATTCGCCTGACTTTGTAGAAATTCCGGATTCGGGGGATCCTCAGGCAACAGTAAATTAGCCATACCCAAATGAGGCACCTTGACCAGAAATCGCCCTATCAGATAAGTGAGTGGATGTGCCCGGTATCCAATAACTCCTGGTACACCTGCCCAGGCACAGGAAAGTGACATCGTGCCTGAACTCATCAATGCGGCTCTTGCCTGCAACTTACTGCTCTTATCCACAACCTTAATACACCCTCCTAGCTTGGTTCGGGAAGCAAGTAAGTTCTCCACTAAACGACGAATTCTGGAATCAGAAACCGGAAGGATACCTTTTAATTCCCTCCCCTCCTCCAGTAAAATTTCGAAGGCGTCCAAAAAGCTTGGGAGAATCCGGCTAACAGGTTGGAAACGACTTCCGGGAAGAAGCAGCAGGTCACCTGTTTCCTCAAATTCTACCGGTGACTGATAAGATGGATGCGAAAAAGGATGACCAACAAATGAAGCCGACAGGGAGACATCCGAGTAGCACTCCTGCTCAAAGGGAAAAATGATTCCGAGAGCATCAAGCGTCTCAGCCATTTCAAACCTGCGGTTTGCTTTCCATGCCCATAATTGGGGACTGATATACTGTAAAATTTTGATCTCCCCGCCCCCTTTGCATGAAATCCCCCGTTGTTTCAATGCTTTGGCCAGACGAAGATTAAAACCCGGGTAATCAACCAACAGCACACACTTCGGCTGGTTTTCTTTGATCCATTGAATAGTGGTCTCAAAGATCTCCTTAAAAAGCCGGTAATTTTTGAGCACCTCCCAAAGCCCCACTACCGCGTGTTGAGTAAGAGGAAAAACAAGCTCAGCCCCGGCACTTTTTAATTCATTTCCGCCAAGGGCAGAAATCTTCATTCCGGGTTTCTGCGCTAAAAGATCCCTAACCAAACGGGCAGCATGTTCGTCCCCGGATGCTTCCCCTGCAACTACCAGCAGATCGCAACCGCCGGAAATCATGGAGAATACAACAGGCTTACTCAAGATTCCCAAGCGGATTGAATCTGCCTAGTAATAGTCAGGGCAATTTCCAGGGCAGACTTACCAAAACTTCCATCCGTTTTTGGCGTGGTCGCATCCTGTACACAGGAAAGAAAAGAAGCCAACTCCAGGGCCAGCGGCTCCCCCTGCTCCACCGGGACTTCATGTCTCTCCAGGGATGGACCTGATTTTTTAATCAGATGTCCCTTCTGGTTCATAAAATCAAGTGAGAGATAACCTGAGTCCTGAAAGACCCGAATTTCTCTCGCCTTCTTCTCACTTACCCGACTGGCACTAAGATTGGCCACACATCCATTGGAAAAAACCAAGCGGGCATTGGCAATGTCCTCCGTCGGAGAAAGTACCCGTACTCCAATGGAATCAATCCTTTCAATCGGTGAGTCCACCAATGCCATCGCTATTCCCACATCGTGAATCATTAAATCAAGCACCACCCCAACCTCGGTGCCCCGGGGCTGAAAGGGAGCAAGTCGCTCAACGGTCAAATATCTGGGTTGTTTCACTTCGCCCTCCAGAAAATTCATCACTGGATTATAGTGCTCAATATGCCCAACCTGTACCATCACCTTGGCAGTTTTTGCTTTTTCAAGAATCGATTCGGCTTCCTGAGAGGATACACATAACGGCTTTTCCACCAGCAGGTGGCAACCGTGATCAATTAACTCCAGGGCAACTTCAGCATGCCGGTCGGTTGGACAAACCACACTGACCGCATCACAGGCAGCACCCAATTCCTCTAATGTCGAAAATCGGACACAGCCATACTCAGCACAAACCGCATTGGCGGCATCGTCATTAGGTTCAAAAACCCCCACCAGTTCAGCCCCATCGAGAGCATGATAAAGCCGTGCATGATGTTTACCAAGGTAGCCGACTCCGGCCACTCCGCACTTAAGGGTTGTTTGCATACCCCTTTTCATGAGGGAAGAAACGCGGAGGGTCAAACCCTGTTCAATTTCCCCTCGGTCAGAAATACCTGCTGATCGGTGGCCCGTGCGAAGGAAAGATTGTGAGTAACCAGCACGAGGGACGCATCCTCCTCCGAGCAGGCTTGGAGTAGAAGGCCCATCACCTCTTCACCAGTTCTCTCGTCTAGGTTACCCGTTGGCTCATCCGCCAGCAGTACCTTGGGACGGTTAAGAAGTGCCCGGGCAATCGCCACCCTTTGCCTCTCTCCTCCGGAAAGTTTTCCTGGAATTTGCTTCGCCTTATCTCCCACTCCCATCTGCTTGAGAAGAAAATGGGCACGCGCGACAACTGTCTGATTCAGAGCACCTGTCAACCGGGCTGACAGGGTGACATTTTCCAGTACATCAAGCTCGGGCACCAAATAGTATGCCTGATAGACAACGCCCAGGAAACTGGCACGCAAAGCGACCTCGCTCCGACCCGCATTGCGGTCACACCGCATCTTTTGCTCAGCCCAGGACACGGTTCCCTGATCCGCATTCTCAATGCGGGCCAGAATGTTTAGCAAAGTTGTTTTTCCGCATCCCGATTCTCCTCGGATGCTTAACGATGAACCCGCTTCCAAGGAAAGATCGATGGATTGAAGCACCTGCAGTGTCTGGTTTCCCAATCGAAAGGATTTGGAAATTCCCCTGGCTTCTAAAACAATCTGCTTATTCATTTCGTAATGCATCTGCCGGATTCATTCGGGCGGCACGCCATGCAGGGATCAGCCCGGCAACTGTGGAAACCAATACTGCGAACAATCCAAAAGTCAGAAAGGTGGAAGCACTCTCCGGAGACTCCCAGGGATAAGGTACGTTCAGGCTGTAGAAATCATAAAACTGAGCTACGCCCGATTTCCCCTCATCTCCCGCAATTCTCACCACAATAAAGGACATAATCTCATCACGGAAACGAATGAAAAGCAGAGCCAACCCACAGCCCAGCACCGCCCCAAGCAGCCCGATCAAAAATCCCTGCAGACAAAAGATGGAACCCACCAATCCTCTCGCCCCTCCCATTGCCACGAGTAATCCAATCTCGCGAATCTTGCGCAGCACTGAAGTCATCAGGGCAATGGCAATGGCAAATGCCGCAACCAGCCCAATCGGAACCATAATCAAAATCATCAGATATTCCTCAAATTTCAGCAGGTCGAAAAACCATGCATTCTCCACAAACCAGGGAACAAACGCCCAGTCTCCCTGATACGACTCAGATAACTGATCACACATTTTACTCAACTTTCTCTCCGATGAGGAAACTGAGGATGAGAACTTCAGGAAAAATCCATCACAGGTATTCTGTACGCCCCGCAAATCACCCATGAAATTCATTGTACCAATCATTGCCTCTGCCTGAAATCCCTGCCAAGGCACTTCAAACACACCCCCAACTCTCACTTCCTTGGGGGGAATCATTTCATCTGCCTTGGCACGCTCAATCATAGCTGGAGAGAATACTTCCACCGTGGATGAGGCAAAGGTTTGGTACACGGAAGTACTGTTAACTTCGGGCTCAATATTCTGATCCCTGCGAAAGACCGGGCAACCCTGCCCGCCATAAATCAATCCATCCTCCTCGGTGATAATTTTTTCATATCCGAGTGCATCCAGTTGGAGCAGCCATTTTTTCTCACCTATATATTTAAGGGACCACTCCCCGGAAGGCACTAAAGGATCCAGTCTCTCAACCACCACTCCCTGCCTCTCATCCAGTTGCTGTTTTTCCTGCTCGCCCTCGCCCATTCTCAAAATAGCGGCCGGTCTTACCCCCAGTCGGTTGGCGACATAGCGGCTTACTAAAATCACATCATCTGCCAGCTTTTCTGTAGTAGGCACAGGGGTAACATCCAATGCATCTTTTGCATCCATGGTGGAGTGACCACGCTGGAGAAACTCGTGCAGAGGCAGAACCTGTGGCACCTCCGCAGGATCCAGCCCCATCGCAAAGGGAATGGACTGATCATTACGATTTTGCAGAAGTACCGGTCCCTGAATGTAGGAGGATACGGAATCAATCTGCGGATTTTTGATAAGCTCTTGGCGGATCGTTTGCCACTGCTTGGGCTGTCTCAGGGGGAACACCCGGGCATGGCCCTGAGCATCAATAATATCCTCCCGGAATTTGTGCTGGAAGCCCTTCATGAAAGCCACCACCACAATCATAACATTTACCCCAAGTGCCACCCCAACCACTGCGAGTAAGGAAAAGAAGGAAAACTTTCTTTGACTGGGAAACAACTGCTTCCATGCCAGATATAGTGGCCAGGGAATCTTCATCCAAACATCCCTACATCTTTAAAAGCTCAACCAACTCAAGGCTGCTCTTTGGGTCTGGTATAATTGGAGTCCAGAAATTTTGCCCCAAGATCATCCGGTATCATCTCTTCGATCTTGGTTCCCCATTCCGTCAAGGTTTGGGGGTCAACTTGCGGAATTGGATATTTGTCCTGTAAAAAATAGACGTACCCAAAATAGAGAACAACCAACGCTGCCAGAAAAAGAAAAATCCTTAGCAGGCTGCGTAACACAAAAAATGCCAGAATGAATATGAGTAACCCAAGCAACACCAACAGCAATGGGTTTCCCGACAATTGTTGAACCACCTCTTCCATGATGGACAATTCTTGAACAGGGATGAAGGAAGGACAACGAAAATCCCCCGGAATGGAGGGTGGTTGTTACTTATTTAAAAACAGAATTTTTGGGAGCATAGCGGCCCCGTTCTGCAAACTCTTCCCGCAACTCATCGAGATCACGCTGCAACAGCCTAACCTTGGCCAGGGAGAGTTTGTAATCCTCCCGGGTAACATCGAGCCGGGCATCCCAAATTGCTTTTTCGCGGTCGGTAATGAATCCCTCGCCATCAGGAATCCGGTCACTTATCTTCGCATATTTCGACATTTCCAACAAAAGCTTCAGTTCTATTTCCTTGGTCCGGTTGGCTTTTAATTCCGCTTCCACCATTTGTAGACGCACCCGTAACCAATCAGCTTCCTCCTCGAGTTTTTTGCCGAGAATAAAATTTTCTTTGTGCTTTTCTTTTATCTGCTCTAGGGAACCCGCATCAAAAGCCCGACCAGAAATGGTTTCATTGTCATCCGCACTGGATGTCTGGACATGGGAGGAACGACAGGAAATCCCAGCCAGCAGAAAACAGACAATAAGAGCAGCAATGGGCAGTTTCACAACCGCCATCCTTTACTTTTTTATCCAGTCTCCAGAAGATTTACGGAACCAGTGTCCCTTCTTCGCTTTGGATGCAAGTGCTTTGGAAAACTTTTCAGCCACAGCCTGTACCGAGCCACCTGTCTTCTGGGAGAGGGAAGCAAATAATAGTTTGCGGTCCGCATTTTCAGCAGCGACAAGTTTTTGAGCGGTTGAATTGCCCGCATCCCGCAGATGAACATATCCGTCCACTCCTTCGCCAATGGACCCGGCATCCTTCGCAGCCACCAGTTCACCGAGACGGGCCTTCATCGAATCTGAGAAATTTGCAGATAGTCCTGCACCAAGGGCACAGAATATAAAAATAGGAATAAGTAACTTTTTCATAAAACTACAGGGTCTAATGTGATTCATGGAGCATCCTCATAAAGGTCATCGAGGAAGTCATTCACTTCTTTTTCAATCTTGATGGTGATGTTGTGATCAAGGGTTATGTGGTGCTGTGTCTTTACCATGGTGCAACTGGCAAAAACTACAAGCATGGGCAGAATGGATAATAAATTTTTCACACTTTCAAAAAAGCTCATTCATCTGCCTTAAGCAAACGCCAATTCTATTCATTCTTCAAGAGATGTTCAGCGAGCAATCCCCAGTTCGGAAAGATTCATTTTTTGGAGAAGTGCATCCCTGCCTCCCACAATTTTCGGACGGTATTCTATACTGATCGATTTTCCGTCCACTTCCGATTTCCCCAATACATTCATTTCAATGACCCTCTCCCCATCCTCCAAAACTTTAAAATTCACCCGCAGTCCGGTCAGGGTCAAATCCATCAAGGCCCGCTCCAGTAAATACATGTTCCGGTATTCGGAACTGTCTGGATTTAGATCATTGGTGAGCATACCATTCAGGTTCAGTTTAAGTTTACCTGGTTTATCTCCCTCCACCCCGAGTGCACCACCAAAGAAATCCCAGCCCAGCTCATCAAGATGGATCAAATCAATATAACCAGAAAAATTTCCATCCATCTGGGCATCCAAGTCCTCAAAACAATTGATTAAACTTTGGGCAATGATCTGATCGGCAGTCAGTTTGATTTTAAGATCGGTCAGATCTCCGTCGTAAAGAAAATCATCCAGTGTTAATTTCCCTCCAAAAGCACGCAGCATCCCTTCTTCAAATACTTTTCCCCCACTGGAAAGAAGTTCAAACCTAACCAAACCGTCCTCAAACAATTGCTCACCTGCTTCAATCTGGAACTGAACCGACTGGGTGCCATTGGTTTCAATGGGATCCAGTGATGCAAACTCCAAATTTGTCCGGATTTTGGATATTTTGATATCCTCAAATTCAGATGAGCCAAAAGATCCATCAAGAATCTCCACTGAATAGGAGGAGGATTCTGCATCCGGTAAATGAATCTGCAGGTTTGCTGGATTCAATTCATAGGTGGATCCATCGACTGAACAGGAGAATTCAGAAATCTCAAAATGATCAGCCGCGTCCGCACTTATCACCAATTTCAGATTTTCTAGCTTTTGATCCTCCCCAATAAAAACCTCTTCAATTTCCAAAGTTTGCCACTCCGGGATTTTGGGCAATTCAGACAAGGAAATAACTCCTTCATAATGGATCTGATTCAGGTTAATCCCCATCTCAGGCATCGAAGCTTTGGCATCTGCCAGGCACACGGAAAAACGGTCTTCTCCCAACCACTCAAGCACGATTCTTCCGTCGTACAAATTAAATAAGCCCGCCTCAAAATGAATCGAAGAAAAACGCAACTCCACCTCTTGGAGCCCGGCGACTTCCCCATCCGCATCCCGGACAAACTTAACTTGATCAAAAGTCAGTCCATTCACCTCCAACGCTGGCAGAATTCCTCCCGTTTGTAAGGATTGGGCCCTTCCGGTTAGTTTGAAAGTATTTTCTTCGTTGGAGAAATGCAGGTTGAGTCCCTCCCCCCGGAAATTATCTCCCCAATTTAAATTGGAATAAAAATTCACCTCCCACGAATCCGGAGAACGTGGAGTAATAAAAAACAGGGCCCGGGCAAGATCCATGGTCAGTCCATAGGCCGTGAAAGAAACATCGCTGGCATCCAATTCAAAAAAAGTATCGCTCACCCCATCCTCGGAAAGCTTTGCAGTTCCACGGATTTTAGAGGATCCCTCCTCGATCTGCACAACTTCCTGCAGGGAACCCATCAGTTCGTTAATTTCCTCTACACCCAGCGATTTTAGGAATTCAGGAAATTTATCAATCTCAGGAAAACTCATCTGAGAACCAAGAAATATTTTATCATCCTCCTGTACCAGGGTGAGGTCGGTCAACCATGACAGACCGGAAAAATTTCCATCCAGACGAAACTGGGCCAGTTGGTTATGAAAATCCCCTTCCATCGAAACAGTGCCTTCCAGTTTGTATTCCTCATCCGAGGCGGAAATTTCGGAGATACGCAACCGGAGATGCTGAACCGGTGGATCATCCAAAAATTCCTGCAATTTCTGAAATTCCGTCTCGGTTTTGTCCTTATCGGAACTGGCAAATTTCTCCGCAAACCGAACGGGATTCCCCGCCCACTTCAAGCCGGTTATGGAAACTGCATTAATTTTACCGGAGGCAAGCCCCTGCAAATTGTGAACCAAATCCAGCTCCTCAACACTTAGATTTCCTTCCTCGGATTCCACTGAAATGGCTCTCACTTCAGTTTTCCATGGATTTAATTTATTCACCGCAAGGGAAATTTTCTCAAATTGAAGACCAGTCAGAACCTTGCCTGCACCCCACTCTGCGATGGCAGGTAGATTGATAAACACCCCGGCAAAGATCCCTGAGAACAGCAGCAGGAAAATCCCTGTTTTTTTGTAGTTCAAAAGTTTATTAGCCATTTGCGAAAAATAGCTCTTATACTTGTTCAAATCTTATTCCGCTTAAAGCCCAAAACGAAAATATCTCCGATTCGAAGGAGGAATTTTTCAATTTTTACCCAATTTGTTGAAAATACCACTATCCTTCCAAAAACTCGGCCAGGCGGCTGGCTAGTTTCTGCCCAATTCCCTCCACTTTGGTCATCTCAGCAACGGTTGCTTTTTTAAGTTTTTCCAAACTCCCAAAATGCTCCATCAAGGCTGCCCGTTTCACTTTTCCCAGCCCGGAAAACTCGTCGAGAATAGATTCCCTGATTTTTTTACTGCGTAAATCGGCATTAAACTGGTTGGCAAAGCGGTGTGCTTCATCCCGGACTCTCTGCAGCAAGCGCAACCCATAATCACGGGCAGGAAGCAATAATTCTCCCCGTTGATCAGGAAACACAATGGTTTCCTCCCGCTTGGCCAATCCAATCAAAGCCGGCACTTCAATATTCAATGCAAAAAAAGCTTTCAGTGCCGCTCCCACCTGGCCAATTCCCCCATCCACCACCACCAAATCCGGAAAAGGTTTCCCCTCGTCCCGGAGCCGGCCATACCTCCGACCCACCACTTCCTCCATTGAGCGGAAATCATCATTTCCCATTCCGCCCAGCACTTTGAATCTGCGATAGGATGACCGGTCCGCCCGCCCCTCCACAAAGCGCACCATCGAGGCCACCACAAAGGTGCCGGAAACATGGGAGATATCAAAGCACTCGATCACTGTGGGTTCTTTTTTCAGGCCAAGGGAATCCTTGAGTGCCGCCAGGGCATGTCCACCCTCCTCTTGTTCTTCCTTGGGCCATTTGCGGGAAAACCTGCGTGCTTTGCCAATGGTTTTAGCGAGTGCTGTGGTCAGGTCCCGCAACTCTGCTGCCCGCTCAAATTCGAGGGCCTCTGCCCGGCGGTTCATTTCCTCCTTTAATTCATTGAGCCAGTCCTTCGCTTTGCCCTCCAGAAAAGAGCATGCCTCCTCCACCCGCTCCCGGTATTCTTCCGGAGTGGTTTCATTATGCCCCGCGAAAATTTCCGCCCGGGCATCATCATAGAGTTTATATTTTCCATCCGGCAGTTTCACCGGATTGGAATCGGTCAGTAAAATCCCAAATTTTTTACGCATTTCTGACAAGGTGGAGCGCAACAACCCAGCCTGCGGGAAGGGACCATAATAAACGGCCCGTTCACTTTTCCGGTTTCTCCGCAAACGAAAGCGGGGCAGTTCCTCCCTCATATCTATCTCCACCAGCAGAAATTGCTTATCATCGGTAAAATCCGTATTGTAGCGGGGTTTATACTCCTTGATCAGTTTGCCTTCCAAAAGCAGGGCCTCGGTCTCATTCCTCGTCTCATGCACCCCAATTTCCCGCACCATCTCCACCATCGCCCCAATCTTTGGCTGGGCACGGATAAATTTTTTCGAACCCTGAAAATAGCTGGATACCCGCTTTTTCAAATTCTTCGCCTTGCCCACATAAATCACCTGCCCCAGACGGTCTTTCATTAAATAAACCCCCGGAGTTTGTGGCAGGGCACGCACAATCTTGCCCAGTTCATGTTTCTTATTTTGCATTGGCAATCTGGAGAATCCTTCGTACCTTATCATATTGCAAGATCACTTCCAACTCTGGCGATCAATTTAACGCCCGTACCACCCCCTTTAATCATTCTATGAGTTCAACTATCCGCGTAGAAACTATTACCCTTGGAGATGAATTACTTCTGGGAATTCGTGAAAATGCCCACCTCACCTACCTTGGTGTACAACTTGCCCATCATGGATTGGAACCGGCCGCCAATTTGGTCATCCGTGACAATCCAGAGGATATAAAACTCTTCTTTTCGGAATGCTGGAAAAGATCCGACCTGGTCATCACCACTGGTGGCCTCGGTCCCACCACCGATGATCTCACCCGAGAATCCATCGCCCAGGCACTGGATGAGGAACTGGTTTACGACTCCTCCATCGAGAAAGCCATTCGCGACCGCTTTCAGCAGCTCGAACGTGCCATGCCGGAAAATAATCTCCGCCAATGCTACCGCCCCAAAAATGCTGAGGTCATCCCCAACCCCTACGGTACCGCCCCCGGACTTTTCCTAAAAAAAGAGGGTAAA
>Ga0181597_10000542_pt1 | contig 41636 bp, 46 predicted proteins | sample 041ome_5_FD_148647 | JGI IMG/M metagenome (GOLD analysis project Ga0181597, IMG submission 148647) | Coastal salt marsh microbial communities from the Groves Creek Marsh, Skidaway Island, Georgia - 041403US metaG (spades assembly) | ecosystem: Environmental > Aquatic > Marine > Intertidal zone... | reverse complement strand
CTACAAATTTGAGTGTTAATAAAACTTGCTCGGCGTCGGCACGCTGGCTGGGCTGAGATTGTTTTTATGGGCGTAGAGGCCTGCCTTAACGCTAAGTTATTCGGCTTTAACGAAACTTAACGCTGACACGAGGAAAACGGCCTGCCGTTCGACGGAATGCTTTTTGGGTTTCACCCTTTGGATTTCATAGGCGCCGTTTTCCTTTTGTCGGCTTTTTTATTTGCATGCAAAAAATTGAACGGGCGTCTTAGAACTCTTCTTTAAACGGGCGCAGGTCAAGCTCTTGCGTCCATGCCGAGCGGTGCTGATCGTGCATCATAAAGAAAGCCTCGGCGATGGCGGCGATTTCCAGCGCGCCATCCTCGCCTTTGCTGTTCAGATATTCAGCAAACCGGGTACGCACTTTTTCGCCATTAATCGCCCCGTCAATAATCACATGGCCGACATGGATGCCTTGTGGGCCGAACTCGCGGGCCAGCGATTGCACCATCATCCGCAGCGCGCCTTTACCGGCGGCGAAAGCCGAAAAGCCCGCCTTGCCGCGCAGGCTGCCGCTGGCACCGGTGAACAGCAAGCTAGCGCGCGGCGCGTTTTGTTTCAGCATTAGCGGCACCACGGCTTGCGACACCAGAAAGCCGCCAAAGCAGATGACCCGCCACATCTCTTCGAAGATTTCAGGCGTGACATCGAGGAATTGTTCCGGCCGATTATTGCCGGCATTATAAATCGCAAGCTCCAGCGGGCGGGCGTCTTTCTCAATCTCGGCCACGGCTTTCGCAACCGCTGCCTCGTCGGTGACATCGGCCAAAAGTGGCGTGGCGCTGCCGCCGGCTTTTTCAATATCGGACGCCACCGTTTCTATTTTCTCGGCCGTGCGGCCATTGACGAAAACGTGAAAGCCTTTGGCCGCTGCCTGATGGCAAAGCTCTGCCCCCAGGCCTTGGCGCGGGCCGACCCCGAATATCACTGCATTGGTTTTCGCGTCGCTCATATCAATCTCCCGCGCGTTTTATCGCCGCGTGTTTGCATCGCCATTGGGCGGTGCTTGCTGCGGCCAAATCATGTGGTATGTTGCCGCCAAGTCGGCGGGCTGGCAAGCTGCTTCCGCATCGCCGCGCAAAATTGATAGGAGCAAAGCGATGTTTCGTGGCGCTATAACGGCCCTGATTACACCTTTTAAAAACGGCGCGCTGGACGAAGCGGCGCTGCAATCGCTGGTGGAATGGCAGATTGGTGAGGGTGTTCATGGGCTGGTGCCGGTCGGCACAACGGGCGAGTCGCCGACGCTGAGCCATGCCGAGCATGAGCGCGTGGTTGATTTGGTTGTCGAGGCGGCGGCCAAGCGCGTGCCGATTATCGCCGGTGCCGGTTCCAATGCGACCGCCGAGGCGATTGCTTTTACCCAACACGCAGAGGCCGCCGGTGCCGATGCGGTGCTGCACGTCACGCCGTATTACAACAAGCCGACGCAAGAGGGGTTGTTCGCGCATTTCGAGGCGATCGCGCAGGCCACGGCGCTGCCGATTATTCTTTACAACATCCCCGGCCGCTCGATTGTTGATATGACGCCGCAGACCATGGGGCGTCTGGCGCAAATCGACAACATTGTCGGCGTTAAAGACGCCACCGCAGATATGGCGCGGGTGGCGCAGCAGGCCGAAACATGCGGGGCCGATTTCATCCAGCTTTCGGGCGAGGATGCGAGCGCCGTCGATTTCAACCGCGCCGGTGGCGTCGGTGTCATTTCGGTTTGCGCCAATGTCGCGCCCGCCATGTGCGCCGCCATGCAACAGGCGACACTGGACGGCGATTTCGACACGGCCGACGCGCTGCTGGCCAAATTGCTGCCGCTCATGGACGCGCTGTTTTGCGAGACCAGCCCGTCGCCGGTCAAATATGCCATGGCCAAGCTCGGTAAATGCGACGAAGAAATTCGCCTGCCGATGCTGCCCGCCAGCCGCATGGCGCGCGACAAAATCGACGCTGCGCTCGATGGCTTGTCGGGCGCGTTAGGTCTTTAGTCATGTCTTCCAAAAGCGGTGGCCGCAAAAAAGGCAGTGCCGGAGACGGCACCATCACCGAGAACCGTCGCGCGCGGCGCGATTTCGAGGTCACCGAAACTTTTGAAGCCGGGCTGGTGCTGCAGGGCACCGAGGTCAAGAGCTTGCGCCTCGGCAAAGCCAATCTGGCGCATAGTTTCGCGACCGTGCGCGATGGCGAGGGCTTTTTGCTGAATGCAGACATCCCCGAATATACGCAAGGCAATCGCCACAACCACAAAGCGACGCAGCCGCGCAAACTGCTGCTGCACAAGCGCGAATTGAACAAGCTGATGGCGGCGGTGCAGCGCGAGGGCATGACCATTGTGCCGCTGAAACTCTATTTTAACGAGCATGGCCGCGCCAAGCTGCTGCTTGGTCTGGCGCGCGGGCGCAAAAAAGCCGACCGCCGCGACGTCGAGAAAAAACGCGACTGGCAACGGCAAAAAGCAAGGTTGCTAAGAGAGGGGTAGCGAGACTGTCTTTGATGCCAACGATGTTTGCAAGATTTTGAAATTTGCCTATAGTTTTCGTCAAGCCGGAACTTCCTATATGTACGTGTAAACTTAATTGGTTCAGCATTCGGTTTGGATTTGTACTTCCAGAAATGGCTTCGAGACACAAATTTGGGTCAAAGTGGGACGGCCGAAACTTGGGAAACTGGTTCTGTCGGAACACACAGTAATAACGCGAGCTACATTCTGGGTTCGGTATCTGAGCATACCGACGAATTCATAGATGAATATTTACGGGTTAATGCGGGCGCTTGCAAATAATGCGCTTTCTAATTCTCCCACTCCTTTTTCTCATCACCCCGGCTTTTTCTAATAGCGGTGGTTTTGACGATGATGGCTGTCATAAAAATCGGGCGACCGGCGATTATCATTGCCACCATTCCGAGGCCGTGGCGCAATATTATCGCCAGCAGCACGCCGATGGGGGTAATTGGTATCGCGCCGAGGTTTTGAAAGTGACGGACGGGGACAGTTTTCGTGTCCGCGCGCGCATCTGGCTCGACCATTTGGTTGAGACGAATATCCGCGTGCGAGGTATCGATACGCCGGAAATAAAACGGGCCGGTTGCGCTTTTGAAAAGCAAATGGGGCGCGATGCCCGCGAGAAGTTAACGTCGCTGCTTTCCGGCGGTGTCATTTTGCACAATGTCGAGTTTGACAAATATGGCGGCCGCGTTGTTGCCGATGTTTATACGACCGATTTCAAAAATATCGGTCTGACGATGATTAATGATGGTCTGGCAAAGTTTTATAATGGACGCGGCGCGCGCCCCGAATGGTGCAGCTAGGCCGCGCTAGCCCAAAACCTCTTTAATGCCCGCGAAAACCCCTTCGAACATCTCGGTTGTTAAGCGGCCGGTATTGGTGTTGTAGCGCGAGCAGTGATAGCTCGACATCAGCGTGAAGTCGGGCAAGCGATACGAGACGGCGTGGCCGAACGGGGCGTCTTTCAGTTTCACGCCCGCCGCGCGCAGCACGCTGTCATGCGATATTTTGCCCAGCGACAACACAATTTTCAGCCTCGGCAGGCTGGCCAGTCGCGCCGCCAAAAAGCGGCGGCAATTATTAATCTCAGCCCCGACCGGTTTGTTTTGCGGCGGCACACAGCGCACCGCATTGGTTATCATGCAGTTTTTTAAGGTCAGCCCATCGCCAGAATGTTTGTCATATGCGCCGTTTGAAAAACCGAATTTATCGAGCGTTGCGTAAAGCAAATCGCCGGCCCAGTCGCCGGTGAAAGGGCGGCCGGTGCGATTGGCTCCGGTCACGCCGGGGGCCAGGCCGACAATCAGCAGCTCGGCCTCAGGGTCGCCAAAGCACGGCACCGGCGCGTTGAACCAGTCGGGCTCGGCGGCGCGGTTGTCGGCGCGATAGGCGGCGAGGCGCGGGCAGATTTGGCAATCTTTTTCGGGGTGCGGCGTCATGCCCGTATGATAATCGGGTTTTGCTTGCCAGCAAGGGGGCAGGGGGTTATTTCAGGCGGATGATTTATCTCGCGCTTGGCAGCAATCTTCGCGGCGATTTTGCATCTTCGGAGCAGCTTATCGCCGCCGCCATCGACAATTTGCCGCTATGTGGCGCGCATGTGGTGGCGCGCGCGCCGCTTTATCGTTCGGCGGCAGTCGGACCGAAAGTCGACGGGCGCAATCAAGACGACTACATCAATACGGTGGTGGCGGTGCGTAGCGTGACGCCGGCCATCGGCCTGTTGCGCCGCTTGCACGCGCTGGAAGCGGCTTTCGGGCGCACAAGACGCGTGCAATGGGGGCCGCGCACTTTGGATATTGATATTATCGCCCATCACCGAGAGACCCATGCAAAAGCCGCGCAAATCCCGCATCCGCGACTGGCGGCGCGGGCTTTTGTGCTGTATCCGCTACGCGATATTGCGCCGGGGTGGCGGCATCCGCAAACCGGTCGCTCGGTTGAAACAATGCTGCGCGCGCTGCCGATATCGGCGCGCAAAGGGTTGAGAAAGCTTGGCTAATCTCTTTTTTCCTTGCGCTTAACCCTCAAGCGGCATAAATAAACGACAACAGATAAAGGATATTCTCATGGCCCGTGTGACCGTTGAAGATTGCGTAGATAAAGTAACCAATCGCTTTGAACTGGTGCTGCTGGCGTCGCATCGCGCGCGCGGCATGTCAGCCGGTGCTGAATTGCTGGTCGAGCGCGACAATGACAAAAACCCCGTCGTGGCGCTGCGCGAGATTGCCGATAAGAAATTGGTGCCCGCCGATGTGCGCGAAGACCTTGTCGGATCGCTGCAAAAACAGGTTGATATTGACGAGCCGGAAGAAGAAATGCTGCTGACCCCGTTGCCTGCACCAAACGCTGAGGATGGCTCCGCTCCAGGGGCCGATGAAATGGTCGAAATGAGCGAAGACGATATTCTCGCGGCGCTGCAATCTTTGGAAAGCGCCGGACCGAAAGACCGGGGTGATGGTCGCGACGACTAAGCGGATAAATATCAACACCCTGCGCGCGGGGGGCTTATTGCCATGATGCGCCAATACGAACTTGTTGACCGTGTGGTCTCCTATGAGCCTTTGGCGAATGAGGAGTTGTTGAACCGCGCCTATGTGTATGCCACGCAAAAACACGGCGACCAGAAGCGCGCCTCGGGCGATCCGTATTATTCGCATCCGGTCGAGGTGGCCGGCATTCTGACCGACCTGCATCTCGACACGGCGAGCATCGCCACGGCGCTGCTGCACGACACCATCGAAGACACCGACGCCACATTTGGCGAGATTGAAAAAATATTCGGCAAAGAGATTGCCGATATGGTCAATGGCGTCACCAAAATGTCATTGCTCGAATTGTCTTCCGCCGATGCGGCGCAGGCCGAAAACTTCCGCAAACTGCTGCTGGCGACGGCCAGCGATGTGCGCATTCTTTTGGTCAAGCTGGCTGACCGGCTGCACAATATGCGGACGCTGCACTTCATCTCATCGGAGAAAAAGCGCATGCGCATCGCGCAGGAGACGCTGGATATTTACGCCCCGCTGGCCGGTCGCATCGGCATGCAAAACTTCCGCGAAGAGCTTGAGGATTTGGCTTTTGCCGAGGTCAATAATGAGGCGCGCGGGCTGATTGTCGAGCGACTGAACGCGCTCAAGAACGATAGCGGCGATATGCTTGACGCCATTGCTTACGAGTTTTCGGCGCTGCTGGGCGAGAATAGTATCAAAGCGCATGTTTATGGGCGGCAAAAACGCGCCTTTTCCATCTGGCGCAAAATGCAGAATAAATCGATATCGCTGGAGCAGCTGTCAGACGTCTTCGGTTATCGCGTCGTGGTGGCGGATGAGGCGGCGTGCTATCAGGCGCTGGGTGTGCTGCACCGTAATTTCAGTTATGTGCCCGGGCGCTATAAGGATTATATCTCGACGCCGAAGCTGAACGGCTATCAGTCGCTCCACACCACGGTCATCGGCCCCAACCAGCAGCGCGTCGAAGTGCAAATCCGCACCGAGCAGATGGAAGAGGTTGCCAATAAAGGCGTCGCCGCGCATTGGGCCTATAAAGACAAACAAGCCGAATTTCCCGACATTGCCAAAATTGAGCCGTTTAACTGGCTGCAGGATATGGTCGATCGATTGAAAAACGGCGGCTCGGCGGAAGAGTTCTTAGAAAACACCAAGCTCGAATTATTCAATGACCAAGTGTTTTGCTTCACCCCGAAAGGCCGTCTGATTGCCATGCCGCGCGGTGCCACGGCGCTGGATTTTGCCTATGCGGTGCATACGGAGATCGGCAATAGCTGCATCGGCGTGCGCATTAACGGCCTCAAACTGCCGTTCCGCACGCTGCTGAAAAACGGAGATGAAATTGAAGTGGTGCGCGGCGAGGAACAATTGCCGAATGAGAGCTGGCTCAACCATGTGCAGACCGGTAAAGCGCGCGCCGCCATTCGCCACGCCCTGCGCGAGCGCGAAGCGGCGGACTTTATTTCGCTGGGTCGGCAAATGGTCGATAATCTGTTCGCCGCCGAAGCGGTTGAGAGCGACGAACAAGTGCTGGACCGCGCGCTCGGTATCCTGTCTTACGAAACCCTCGATGATTTGTTTGAAGCGGTCGGGCGCGGGGTGATTTCCGCCGCCGATGTGCTGCTCGCCAGTCTGCCGAAAAAAGGCCCACGCAAACGCGACCGTTTTGCCGGCGCCATGCGCAGTCTTATCGGTCGGGCCAAACACGAACCCGACCAGCCGCCTATGCTGCCTTTGAATGGCGCGTTTTACGGCACGGCGGTCAATGTGGCGGAAAACTTCTTTCCGCTGCCGGGCGATGAAATTGTCGGCATTGTGACGCCGGGGCAGGGTGTTGTTGTGTATCCCGCCAATGCGCGCGAGTTGGCGGCTTATGAAGATAGCCGCGAACGTTGGGTGCCGATGAAATGGGAAGAGGAAAGCGATCAGCTTTTCGCCAGTCGTGTCGATATGACGGCGGTCAACCGCACCGGCTCGCTCAGCATCATCACCCAGACGATTGCAGATTTTGATGCGAATATTACGAATCTCTCCATGATTCAATTGAACGAAGATTTTTGCGACCTGACGGTGGATGTGGAAGTGCACAATAAGGCGCATATGGAACAATTGGTCAGCGCGCTGCAAGGCAGCCGTGTTATCAGCAAGGCCAAGCGCGTCGTGTTTGGCGGGTCGTCCGACAAATAGGCGCAAAGAAAACGGGGAGCCATAATATGAATAATAACCAAGTGCTCGACGAATTTCGTGCTGCCGAAGCTCTGCTCGAAGGCCATTTTGTACTGTCCTCGGGCCTGCACAGCCGCACTTATTTGCAATGCGCTCGCGTCCTTATGGATACGCGCCGCGCCTCGCGTCTGGCCGAAGCGCTGGCCGAAAAGATTAAAGCCAATTGCGACAACGAGATTGATGCTGTGGTCGCGCCGGCCATGGGCGGCCTGATTATCGGGCACGAAGTGGCGCGCGCGCTCAATGTCCCATCGATGTTTCTGGAACGCGTCGACGGCACTTTTGCCCTGCGTCGCGGTTTTCACCTAGCCGGCACAAAGCGTGTGGTGATGGTAGAAGATATCGTCACCACCGGCCTGTCATCGCGCGAGGCGATTGCGGCGATTGAAGCGCATGGCGGCGAGGTCGTCGGTGCCGGATGTCTCATCGACCGCTCTGGCGGTGAGGCCGATATCGGGGTCAAGCTGGCCAGCCTTGCCAGCATCGTTGTCGAAACTTTCAGCGCCGACGCGGTGCCTGCAGATCTGGCTGATGTTCCGGCGGTCAAGCCGGGAAGTCGCGGTCTGAAATAAGGCCGCGGGCATGTTCAAGCGTCGCAACCCACAAACCCGTTTCCAACGCCTCCGGCAATTTCTGTGGCCGCGCGAGGGTTGGGTGCGCGCCACCCGATATCTTTGGCAACGCACCATTCGACTGTCGGGCACGCCGCATTCTATCGCTTTGGGGTTGGCGATTGGCGCTTTTGTATCGGCCAATCCGGTTCTCGGCACGCATATTCTGTGGTGCGCCATTATCATTTATTTTATTGGCGGTAATTTTCTTGCCGCCGTGCTCGGCACATGGGTTGGCAATCCGGCGAGCTTTCCTTTCATTTGGCTGGCGACCTTCGGCACGGGCAATTTCGTTCTCGGGCGCAGCATAGGCGACCGCGAATTGCCCGAACTGTCATTTTCTTTATTGCTGGAAGCGCCGATGAGCACGCTGATACCGCTGATTGGCCCGATGATGATTGGCTGGTTGCCGATTGGCCTGATTATGGGCGTCGTCGTCTATTATCCCAGTTTCTGGTCGATCGATGCGTATCAGAAAAATCGCCGCATGCGTCTTGAGAGAAAACGAGGTGCAGTGGGGCAAAATGATGCTAATAAAGGCTGATGGCAGTAGCTGAAAAACTGAGACTAGGCGTTAATATCGACCATGTGGCGACCATCCGCAATGCGCGCGGGGGCGGCTTGCCCGATCCGGTGCGCGCGGCTGAACTGGCGGCGCAAGCCGGCGCAGACGGCATTACCGCGCATTTGCGCGAAGACCGCCGCCATATCGGCGATGGCGATATTGAAAGATTGGCCGGCCAAATCGGCCTGCCGCTCAATCTGGAAATGGCGGCGACCACAGAAATGCTCGACATCGCGCTCAAGCACAAGCCCAATGCTTGCTGCATTGTGCCGGAAAAGCGTCAGGAAGTGACCACCGAAGGCGGGCTGGACGTGGTGGCCAATGGCAATCATCTGCCATCAATTATCGGGCCGCTCAAAGCCGCGGGTATTCGCGTCTCGCTATTCATCGATGCCGATGCCGCGCAAATCGAGGCTTCGGCCAAGCTTGGTGCTGATATTGTTGAATTGCACACCGGCACGTATTGCCACGCGCATCACGATAATGACGCCGCCGCTTTCGCCGCCGAGCTGGAGAAACTGAAAGCCGCGGCCGAGCTGGCGCATGGTTTGGGGCTGGAAGTGCATGCCGGTCACGGTCTGTGTTTTGAGACGGTGACACCGATTGCTGCCATCCCGCAAGTTGTAGAATTAAACATTGGGCATTTCCTTATTGGCGAGGCAATTTTCATTGGCCTTGATGGCGCGATTGGCGAAATGCGTCGTCTGATGCTTGAGGCACGGCGCGGAGCGACCGCATGATATTGGGCATCGGCAATGACATTATTGACATTCGCCGCATAGAGAAGTCGCTGGAGCGTTTTGGCGATCGCTTTGTGCAGCGCTTGTTCACCGAGACCGAGCAGTTGCGCTCAGAACGGCGCAAGCTACGCGCCGCTTCTTATGCCAAGCGTTTTGCCGCCAAAGAGGCGTGCTCAAAAGCGTTGGGCACGGGGTTACGGCAGGGCGTGTTCTGGCGCGATATGGGCGTCACCAATCTGCCTTCGGGCCGCCCGACCATGACGCTGACCAATGGCGCGTTGGCGCGGCTGGAGAAAATCACCCCGACCGGCATGGTCGCGAAAATTGACGTCACCATCACCGATGACTTCCCGACCGCGCAAGCGATTGTCATTATTTCCGCCGTACAGCAAGCAGGGGGTGCCTGATATGACTGAAGAGGCGACCGAGCGGCAAAGCAAGCCCGAGAAAAAGGGCGATACGTGGCAGGATAATGTTCGTATTTTTGTCATTGCCGCGGTCATTGCCATTGTCATCCGGTCGCTGTTTTTTCAGCCTTTCAACATTCCTTCAAGCTCGATGAAGCCGACCTTGCTGATTGGCGATTTCCTGTTTGTCTCAAAGTTCAGCTATGGCTATTCGCGCCATAGTTTTCCGTTCAGTCCGCCACTGTTTGAGGGCCGCACCTCAGAGCGCGGGCCGGCGCGCGGCGATGTGGTGGTGTTCAAACTCCCCTCCGATGGGCGCACCGATTTCATTAAACGCGTTATCGGCCTGCCCGGTGACAAAATTCAAATCAAAAACGGCGTTGTGTGGCTGAATGGCGAAGCGCTAAAGCGCCAACAATTATCCGATTTTGAGGAATTGCGCCGCGACGCGTCGCCGATAAAAGTCCGCCGCTTCCGGGAGACCCTGCCGAATGGCCGTTCCTATGTGACGCTGGACCAGACCGATGGCAGTCCGGCCGATAATACCGGCGTCTATGAGGTGCCGGCCAGGCATTATTTCATGATGGGCGACAATCGCGACAATTCTACCGATAGTCGTTTTGTCCGTTATGTCGGTTTTGTGCCGCAAGAAAATCTGGTCGGGCCGGCGCAATTCCTGTTCTTTTCTTTCGACGACCGCACACGCTTTTGGGAGGTCTGGCGTTGGCCGTTCTCCGTGCGTCTGTCGCGGCTGTTCGATGTGGTGCATTAATGGCCACAGCAGAAACTCTCGAAAAGAAGCTCGGTCATAAATTTACCGATGCCGGTCTTTTGAGCCGCGCGCTGCGCCATGCCAGTCTGAATATCGACGACGATAATGAGGCGCTGGAATTTGTCGGCGACCGCGTGCTTGGGCTGGCCATATCGCAAATTCTTATCGAGCGTTATCCGGACGAGCCTGAGGGTGCGCTCTCGCGCCGCCTCAGCCAGCTTGTCAGCGGCAAGGCGTGCGCGCAAATCGCCAAGGCTTGGGAGCTGGCACCGTTGATTAAAACCGATAGCGGCATGAAAAGCCGCGATAAGCTGCCGGACGCCATATTGGCCGACGCTTGCGAGGCGCTGTTGGGCGCGGTTTTTCTGGATGCCGGTTTCGATGTGGCGCGAAACATTATCGCGCATCATTGGGCAGCCATGCTCGACGCGCAGGGCGATGCACCGGTTGACGCTAAGACGGCGTTGCAAGAATTTCTCGCCAAACGCGGCCGCGAGTTGCCGCGCTATGAGATTGTTAAAAAGAGCGGTGCCGCGCATGCGCCGCATTTCATTGTCTCGGTCAGCAGCGCGCTGGGCACCGCCGAGGGCGCGGGACGCTCGCGCAAAATCGCCGAGCAGCAAGCTGCATCGGAACTCTTGACACACCTTAAAAAGGAGGCGGGGGCATGAACCGACACTGCGGATTTGTTGCTGTTATCGGCCCGCCAAATGCCGGTAAATCGACCTTGTCTAACGCGCTGGTCGGCCAGAAGGTTGCCATTGTTACGCAAAAAGCGCAGACCACGCGTATGCGTTTGCGCGCCGTGGTGATGCATAAAGACGCGCAGATTATTCTGGTCGATACGCCGGGCATTTTCGCCGCCAAGCAACGCTTCGACCGCGCCATGGTTAATGAAGCGTGGATGGGCGTGGAAGACGCCGATGAGGTGCTGGTGGTGCTGGACGCGGCGCGGGCCGACACCAAGGAAATCGACTTGATGTTGGACGGGCTGGCTAAGAGCAAAAAACAGGCTTCGCTGGTCATCAATAAAATCGACACAGTGCGCAATGACAGTCTGCTGGCATTGGTGCAAAAGCTGAATGAACGCGTGGCGTTCAAAGACACATTCCTCCTCTGTGCGCTGTCGGGTGATGGGCTTGACCGCCTGAAAGATACACTGGCCGACGCCATGCCTGAAGGGCCTTTTCTGTACCCCGAAGACCAGGCGGCGGATATTCCCTCGCTGTTGCTGGCTTCCGAAGTGATGCGCGAGAAATTGTTTTTGCGCCTGCATCAGGAATTGCCTTACGCGCTGACGGTGGAGACCGAGAAATGGGAAGAGAAAAAAGACGGCTCGGTGCGCATCGAGCAGACCGTCTATGTGCAGCGCGACGGGCAAAAGGCGATTGTGCTGGGCAAAGGCGGGCAGACGATTAAGGAAATCGGGGCCGAGGCGCGCACCGAGCTTGAAGAGATGTTCGAGCGCCGCGTGCATTTGTTCACCTTTGTCAAAGTGCGCAAGAATTGGCAGGAAGACCCGGAGCGTTATCGCATGCTGGGTCTCGACTACAAGGTTTAGGCGCATGCAGTGGGAAGCCGAAGCTCTGGTTCTGGCAGCGCGGCCCCATGGCGAAAGCAGTTCCATTATCAATGTTTTCACCCGCGCGCATGGCCGTTTTGGAGGGTTGGTGCGCGGCGGCAATAGCCGACGCTTTCGGCCGATTTTGCAGCCGGGCAACATGGTGACGGCGGTTTGGCGCGCGCGTTTGTCGGAGCATCTCGGCACCATGACGGTGGATGCGGGCCGCGCTTATGCGGCCGAGGCGATGAGCGATGCGCGCAGTCTGGCGGGGCTGAGCGCGCTGTGTTCGCTGATGCAGATAACGCCGGAGCGGCAAGCTTACCCGCGCCTTTACGATACAATGATTCTGGTGTTGGCAGCTTTTAGCGACACTGATGCGGATGCGGCATGGCCGGCACTGATGGCGCGCTTTGAGATGGCATTGCTGGAGGAGGTTGGTTTCGGTCTCGACTTGTCGTCCTGCGCTGCCACCGGCGTGGTCGACGAGTTGGAATATGTGTCGCCGCGCTCCGGCCGCGCGGTCAGCCGCGCAGCGGCGCAACCCTATGTCGATAAGATGTTCGTGCTGCCGCAATTCTTGCTTGACCCGTCGGCCAATGCCTCAGTGGCGGATGTGCGTTTGGCGCTGGAATTGACCGGGCATTTTCTGGAGCGGCGCGTATATTTGCCCAATGGGCTGAAAATGCCGCCGGCGCGGCAGAGATTGGTGGATATGCTGGCACGCTGATTACTTCACAGCCGCCGAATCGGTGGATAAATCAGCCATGAGTGACGTTGACGATCTGCCTCAGGAAGTTACAGTAAGCCTGAAAGCGGCCCTAGAGAGCCGCTATCTAGCCTATGCGCTTTCCACCATTACCAATCGGGCTTTGCCGGATGTCCGCGACGGCTTGAAGCCGGTGCATCGCCGTCTGCTTTTTGCGATGCGGCAATTGCGCCTTGACCCCGAGCAAGGGTTCAAAAAATCGGCGCGTGTGGTCGGTGATGTTATCGGTCGTTATCACCCGCATGGCGACCAAGCGGTCTATGACGCTTTGGTGCGGCTGGCACAGGATTTCGCGGTGCGCTATCCGTTGGTCGATGGGCAGGGTAATTTCGGCAATGTCGATGGCGATAATGCCGCCGCCATGCGCTACACCGAAGCGCGGATGACCGCGATTGCCGGTCTTTTGCTGCAAGATATTGATAGCGATACAGTGGATTTCCGCGCCACTTATGATGGCGAGGATGAGGAGCCGATTGTGCTGCCCGCCGCTTTTCCCAACCTTCTGGCCAATGGCGCGTCGGGCATTGCCGTGGGCATGGCCACCAGTATTCCGTCTCATAATGTTGATGAGTTGTGCGCCGCTGCGCTGCATTTATTGAAGGCCCCGAGCGCGCGCATCGACACGCTCATGGAGCATGTGAAAGGCCCGGATTTTCCGACCGGCGGGATTTGCGTTGAAAGCCCTGAGGCTTTGCGCGAGGCCTATGCCACCGGCCGTGGCTCCATGCGTATCCGCGCGCGCTATGAGGTCGAGCAAATGGGGCGCGGCACCTGGCAGATTATCATCACTGAGATACCTTATCAGGTGCAAAAATCGCGGCTGATTGAGAAAATCGCCGAATTGATGAATGCGCGGCAACTGCCAATGCTGGACGATATTCGGGACGAGAGCGCCGAGGATATCCGCATCGTTATCGAACCGAAGAGCAAAAATCTCGACCCGGTGCAGGTGATGGCGGTGCTTTATAAGCAAACCGATTTGGAAAGCCGCTTCTCTTTGAATATGAACGTGCTGGACAGTGAGGGTGTGCCGCGCGTCATGGGTCTGCGCGAGGCGCTGACACAATGGTTGGAACATCGCAATGATGTGCTGGTGCGCAAATCCAAATTCCGCCTTGATAAAATTACCGCGCGCCTTGAGGTGCTCGATGGCTATCTGATTGCTTATCTCAATCTCGACGAGGTCATCCGCATCATCCGTGAAGAAGATGAGCCGCGTGACGAACTGATGAAAGCGTTTGGGCTGACGCAAGTGCAGGCCGATGCGATTTTGAATATGCGCCTGCGCGCTTTGCGCAAGCTGGAAGAAGAGGGCATTCGTGCCGAACATGCGGCACTGACGGCTGAGATGAAAGAGCTGGAAGCGCTGCTCAAATCAGACAAGCAGCAGCAGCAAATCATCGCCGCCGAGGTCAAGGCGTTGCGACAGCAATTCGGCCCGAAAACCGAGCTTGGAAAACGCCGTACCGATTTTGAAGAAGTCGCCAATGACGAAGCCGTGCCGCTGGAAATCCTTGTCGAAAAGGAGCCGGTGACGATTGTTTGCTCACAAAAAGGGTGGATACGCGCCCTCAAAGGTCACGCCGAGGATGGCAGCAAGCTGTCTTATAAGGACGGCGATAAGGGTGCCTTTGTGTTGCACGCCATGACGACAGATAAGCTGGTGCTGTTTGTCTCCAACGGGCGCGCCTACACGCTGGATGTCGCCAAGCTGCCGGGCGGGCGCGGGCATGGCGACCCGGTGCGGATGATGCTGGATATCGAACCGTCAGATGAGATTTTGGAAATCTTTGTCCACGACCCCGACCGCAAATTGCTGGTCGCTTCGCGTATCGGCAATGGCTTTGTGGTGGCTGAAAGCGAGATGATTGCCAATCGAAAAGCCGGAAAACAAATCCTCAATGTCAAAGCCCCGGACGAGGCGGCGATTTGCGTGCCGGCGATTGGCGATAAGATAGCGGTGCTGGGCGAGAACAGAAAACTTTTATGTTTCGCCTTGGCTGATGTGCCGGAAATGCCCCGCGGCAAAGGCGTGCGCCTGCAACGCCATGGCGACGGTCATCTGGCCGATGCGCGCTGCTATAGCGCGGCGGGGGGGCTGAAGATTGCCGACAAAGCGGGGCGCGAGCGGGTTTTCACCGAGCTTGATGAATGGCAGGGGCTGCGCGCGCAAGCCGGTCGTGTGCGCCCGAAAGGTTTTCCGACCGACGGGCTTATGGGCCCGGCTTTCCCCAACCGCCTATAGATTTGAAGCGATCCCCTTCGGGCTAGCGCCCCCTTCGGTAGGGCGCAAAGCGCACTAGACCTCGCTGCGCTCGCTAAGTACTTCTAGCGGGTGCTTTTACCGTCTCAGGGTGAAGGGCGCTTCGCCCTCATAATTCCAGAATTTGACCCGCAGCACATAATCGCCCGCCTCATAGCGCTTGCTGTCGAGCGGCACTTGGCGGATTTCTTCAATCGTGTCTTGCTCGGCCAAAGCGGCGCGGGTCTGCGTCTCATTGCAAATCTCCGGCGCGCGCACCGCTTGAACGAAACCGCCATCGGCCGTGGTCACGAAATAGCGGAAGATTTTGCACGGCCCGTCGGCGGTCAGTGGTTTCATCTCATCGGTATTATTGATGAGGCGCAGCACGACGGGCAGGGGGGTGGTGTCGTAATCGGTCAGCCGATGCTCGATGGGCAGGCCCAGTTCGAGGCCAATCTCGCCGTTCCCGATACGCCTGTCATCGCGGTTCAAAAACCCCAGCACGGTGATGATGGCAATGGCGGCCAGCGTGGTAATAACCATATTCGGCATTTTCATTTGGTTAGTCTCCGAAAACCAATTCCGGCAACCAGGTCGCCAGTTGCGGGAACACTGCCAGCATGGCCAGCATGAGAAGTTGAATGGCGACAAACGGAATGGCGCCTTTGTAAATCTGTCCGGTGCCGACGCTGTCGGGCGCTACGCCACGCAGATAGAACAGTGCAAAACCGAATGGCGGCGTCAGAAAGCTGGTTTGCAAATTAATCGCCATCATCACGCCGAGCCAGACCGGATCAACGCCCATGGCGAGCAATATCGGCCCGACAATCGGCACCACCACGAAAATAATCTCGATAAAGTCGAGAAAGAAACCGAGCAGAAACATAATCAGCATAACCAGCGCAACGGCGGCCCATTTACCGCCGGGCAGGTCTTCAAGCAGCGCCTGAATGGTCTCGTCGCCGCCAAGGCCGCGAAACACCAAAGAAAACAGCGCCGCGCCAATCAGGATGATGAACACCATGGAGGTCGTGTGGGTGGTGGCGCGCACCACATTACGCAACACATCATCGCGCAGCGCCGAATTAAGGCTGACCAGCAAAGCCGCTGCCAGCACGGCGCACAGGCCAAGCGCGGCAATGATGCCGAGCGTATCAAAGGCCGTGATGGCGTCGCGGTTGAGGCGCAAATCCATAAAGCCGGTGAGGCCAACCAGACCGATAAGAGCCAGCGCGCCATAGCGCATGAGCGGATTGCCCTTGGTCAGCTTGTCGCCGGCCAGCAATATGGTGCCGATCGCGCCGACCGAAGCCGCTTCTGTCGGTGTTGCAATGCCGCCGAGAATGGAGCCGAGCACGGCGATAATCAGCAGGACAGGCGGCAACAGCGCGCGCAACAGAGCGGCCAGAGTTACCGTGCCGTCCAATTCGACGCGCGGCGCTTTGTCGGGCTGCGTATAGGCGATGAATAATTGATAGGCGATATAAAGCCCGACCAGCACCAGTCCGGGCAGCAAAGAACCGGCAAACAGCTCGCCGACTGACACCGTATCGGGCGAGAAAATGCCCTGTTCAAGCTGCGCTTTTTGATAGGCATTGGCGATGACATCGCCGAGCAGCACCAGCACAATGCTGGGCGGAATGATTTGCCCCAGCGTGCCGGCGGCCGCGATAGACCCCGATGCGAACGCCGGATCATAACCGCGCTTCAACATGGTCGGCAGCGATAACAGCCCCATCGTCACCACAGTGGCGCCGACAATACCGGTCGAGGCGGCGAGCAGCGCGCCGACAATCGATACCGAGATGCCCAAGCCGCCGCGCAGACGTCCGAAGAGCAAACTCATGTTTTCCAAAAGGTCTTCGGCAATCCGCGCGCGCTCCAGCATGGTGCCCATAAACACAAATAAGGGCACGGCAATCAGCACCTCATTGGTCATGGTGCCGAAGATGCGTTGCGGCAGGGCAAAGAAAAAGCTGGTGTCAAACGCGCCTAGCCAATGCCCGATGAGACCGAACAGCAGCGCCACACCGGCCAGCGTGAAGGCGACCGGAAAGCCCGACATCAAGAACAAGCAAGCCACGGCGAACATGATGAGGTCGAGCGCTTCAGCCATGGCGGGCCTCCAGCAGCACGGCGGCGTTTTTCAATATGCTCGATACGGCTTGCATACCGACCTGCAGCGCGAATACCAGAATGATGCTTTTCAAAAGAAAAACCCCTTGAATGCCGCTGGTCTCGCGCGAACCTTCGCGCACCGACCACGACATAGAGACGTAATCATAGGAGACATAGGCGATGAGAATGCAAAATGGCAGGATGAAAAACCCGCTGCCCAACATATTGACTAGCGCTTTGCGCGTCGCCGAGGCGCGGGCATAGAAAATATCGACGCGCACATGTTCGTCCTGTAGCAGCGTATCGGCGGCGGCCATTAAAAACAGCACGCCATGCATATAAACAATCGCCTCTTGCAGCATGATGGAGCCAATGCCGAACACATAGCGCAACACCACCACGGCAAACTGCACCAGCACCATAATCAGCGCCAGCCAAGCGGCGCCTCTGCCAATGGTGTGGTTCAGCCGGTCGATAAGGGCGGCGATTTTTTGCGCTGTTTGCATTTATGGGTCGCTAAATCTGACGGCGCGCCAGCGTGTAGGGCTCTTCGCTGCGCGCCCCCCAAGCCATTGAATTGGCCAGCGAGGCGGAGAAACTTTTGAACACTTTACCGGTAAAAGCGTCACCCGTCGCTGCTTCGGCCAGCACTTGGTCAGAGGTCGCTTTCAGCGCTTGCATAATGTCGGGCGCGAAACTGCGCACCTGCACATTGTGTTTGTTCACCAGCGTGTCCAGCGCGGTGGCGTTTTTGTAATTATATTCGCTCATGGTGCTGGCGTTTTCCGCCGCGCAAGCATTGCGGATGATTTCCCGCTGGCTTTGGCTCAGCGATTTCCAAACATCGAGATTGATGCCGGTTGAGAGGCCTGCGCCGGGCTCGTGAAAGCCGGGGCAGTAATAATATTTGGCGACCTGATGGAAGCCGAAAGCCAAATCATTCCACGGGCCGACCCACTCCGAGGCATCGATGGCACCGCTTTTCATGGATGGAAAAATCTCGCCGCCGGGTAGGGCGACAGCCGCCGCGCCGAGGCGTCGCATAACTTCGCCGCCGAGACCCGGCATGCGGATTTTCAAACCTTTGAAATCGTCGAGCGATTTGATTTCTTTGTTGAACCAGCCGCCCATTTGCACGCCGGTATTGGCCGATTGAAACGCAATGACGTTGAACTTCGCCGATAGCTCTTGCCATAGCTCGCGCCCGCCGCCGAAATCAATCCACGCATTCAATTCCTGCGCCGTCATACCAAAAGGCACGGCGGTGAAGAAATTAAAGGCGGCGGATTTGCCCTGCCAATAATATTCGGCACCATTATACATATCGGCCGTGCCGGTTGAGACGGCGTCAAAGCTCTCAAACGCGCCGACCAATTCGCCAGCGGCATAGATTTTAATTTCCAACTGTCCATCGGTCATGGCGCTGACGCGTTTGGCGATATTTTCCGGCGCAGTGCCGAGGCCGGGGAAGTTTTTGGGCCATGTGGTAACCATCTTCAGGCGGCGCTTGCCTTGTGCATAGGCGGGTGCCGAAACGGCTGCTGCTGCCGTGCCTGTGGCCAGCCCGCCCATGACCGCGCGGCGGTTCAGTTTCTTACTCATTCGTGTCCTCCCAGAAGAAATGTCTAGCCGATATAGGGCTGCCAGCTCCCCTCGTCCAAGATCTCCAGCGGTTTGAAGCGCTTTTTGTAGCTCATTTTGCCGCAATCTTCGATGAGATATCCGAGATAAATATGCGGCAGGCCGATTTTCTTGGCGCGCGCGATTTGGTCGAGAATGATATAGCTGCCAAGGCTGCGCATCGGCATATCGGGGTCGAAAAAGCTATATACCAGCGACAGGCCGTCGCGCATTTCATCAACCAGCAGGCAAGCCACCAGCTTGTTTTCGGCATCGCGATACTCGATCAGATTGGTCTTTAAAGAGGTCTCCTCGACCATCGACATATAATCCAGCACAGTCATTTCCGACATGCCGCCATCCTCATGGCGCGTATCGAGATAGCGGCGCAGCAGGTCATATTGCTCGCGGCTGGCGCTTGGCGGCAGCACGGCAGAGGTGACCGCCGCATTGCGATTGAGGATTTTCCGCATATTGCGCGACGGCACGAAATCATTGACCGCTACGCGAACCGAGCGGCAGGCCGAGCATTTATCGCATGCTGGCCGATAGGCGATGGTCTGGCTGCGCCGAAACCCGGCATGGGTCAGATTATTGTTAATCTCCTCGGCCCGCTCACCGGCAATATGGGTGAACAGTTTTCGTTCCATCATGCCTTCAATATACGGACACGGCATCGGGTCCGTGATGAAGAAGGAAGGTAATCTATGTCCACTCGATTGGTTCATAATGCGGCTGACTTAAAGTCCAAAATAAAACGGCGCGAAGAGTGAGTAAGTTAACCACAATATCAGAACCAGCGGAATGCCGGCGCGCATGAAATCAACAAAGCGTAAATTGCCCGGCGTCATGACCAGCAGATTGGTCTGATAGGCTATTGGCGTGGCAAAGCTGCAGCTCGCCGCGAAAATAACCGCCAGCACAAAGGCCATCGGGTCAACCTCGAGTGCCGTTGCCAGCTTGACCGCCAAGGGGGTGAACAGCACGGCGGTTGCGTTGTTCGACAAAAGATTGGTCACGACGGCGCATAATAAGAAGAACGCGGACAGCACAATGGTCGGACTGCCATTGCCGAAGAGAGACAGAAAACCGCCGCTGACATAGGCCGCGCCGCCGGTTACTTCCATCGATTGCGCCATCGCCAAGGCGGCCGCAACAACCAGGAAAATCCGCAGGTCGAAACCACGGCTGGCTTGGCGCACATTCAGCACACCGCTGGATACCATAGCGACCGCACCGGCCAGCGCGGCGACCACAATCGGCACCACGCCACTGGCCGCGGCCAACACGGTAGCGGCAAAAATCAACCGTGCGCGCCCGGCTTTTTCAAAACGCGGCAATTCTCGCGCCGACCACTCCATCAGCAGCGTGTCGCGATTGTGCCGCAAGCCCTCAACGGCGCTTTGCTGGCCGATGACCAGCAATACGTCACCGGCTTCCAACCTGATATCGCTCATCTCATGGCGCAACATGCGGCTTCGCCGTTGCAGGCCGATAATCAGACAATCGGTTGTGTGGGTAAAACCGGTTTGACCAATGGCGCGTTGGGCGATGCGCGAGCCGGGCGCTACCACCAGTTCGGCCAGCATCAAGTCTTCAGTGCTGTCGAGACCGGTCGGCACTTGCTGCATTAGATGGGCACGCAGCGGGTGGTCTTTTTGCGCCAGCGCATCGGCAATTTCGCGCCGTGTTGCGGCGATATAAAGCTTGTCGCCTGACTTCAGCGTGTGGTCGTCAAACGGCGGCAGCAAAGTGTGGCCCCGGCTTTCAATCATCTGCAGCGTCATACCCGATAGGGCGGGCAGAAAACCGGCGGCGGTTTTAGCTCCGATAAGACTGTCGCTATAGCGCAGACGCAATTCGATAATGAATTGCCGCCCGCTATCGCCTTCGCTGTCTTGGCGCTGTGCATCGCGGCCGCTCAAAATGCGCGGCATCACCAGTAAAACATAGACACAACCGACCGCCATCAGCACCAAACCGGGAATGGTCTGGTCGAAAAAGCCGAGCTGGCTCATGCCGAGGCGCGACGCGGTGTCGGCCACCAGCAGATTGGTCGAGGAACCGATAAGCGTCAGCATGCCACCCAAAATAGTGATGAAGCTGAGCGCCATCATATAAGGCGCGCTATTGGCTGAGGCGCGCGCCACCATAGCGGCCAGCACCGGTATCACCATCAGCACCACCGGCGTATTGTTCAAAAATGCCGAGGCAATCATCGCCGCCAATAAGACGATAACCATCGCCATTTCGGGGCTGCGCATGGAACGCCGCGAGGCTTGGTGGATAAGCTTTTCGAGCGCGCCCGACTGGAACAGTCCCTGCGCCATCACCAAAAGCGCCATAATGGTAATCAGCGCCGGATTGGCAAAACCGGCCAGCATATCGCCGCTCGAGATAAGCAGCGTGCCATCAGCATCGGTCAGCGGCGCCAGCGTAAACAACAACATAAAGGTCAAAATGACCAATAGCGATGTCAGCTCCATTGACAGCCGCTCAGTGCCATAGGCCAGCATGGCCAAGCCGATGACGGCGAAGCCAACCCACATGTGTCCAGAATGAATATCGAATTCCATAAAGCCTTTATACGCATTTTTCGTGCTATTCCCTAGATTTACAAAAATGAATGGGGCATAAAGCGTCAAGTATTTTGGAGATGTTCATGACCCGTCACGCAGAGTTACGTCAGGCTTTCGGCCATTTCGGCACCGGTGTGGCCATTATCGGCCTGCATAACCGCGACAATCAGCCGGTCGGCCTGACAATCAACAGTTTTGCGTCGGTCTCGCTCGAGCCAGCGCTTTTGTCATGGTGTCTGGCCAATGACTCGCAGCTTTTTGACGATGTCGCCAACGCCGAACATTTCAGCGTCAATATTCTGGCGGCTGACCAGATTGAGCTGTCGGGGCGTATGGCCGGGTCGAGCAGCCATGTTTTCAAGGCCGAAGAATTGGATGAAACCGATACCAAAGCGCCGGTTTTGCGCGGTGCGCTGGCGCAATTTGACTGCCATGTGCACCACAAAGTGCAGGCCGGCGACCATCTTATGCTGATCGGCGGCATCGATGCAGCGCGCCAATGCGCGCAAGGCCGCGCGCCGCTGATTTACTTCCGCGGCAATTACGCCGCCTTGGCTGACGGCTCCTAAAATGACAGACGCGACGCGGCGGTTGGCTTTTATCGGCCTTGGCGTCATGGGCTATCCAATGGCCGGACACCTCGCCGCGGCGGGTCATCAGGTTACAGTCTATAATCGCACCGCCGCTAAAGCTGATAAATGGCTCAGCGAACATAAAGGCGCGAAAGCCGCGACACCGCGCGAAGCCGCCGCCGGTGCTGAATTTGTTTTCACTTGCGTCGGCAATGATGACGATTTGCGCTCGGTGGTGTTGGGCGATGATGGCGTGCTGGCCGGCATGGAAGACGACGCGATATTGATTGACCACACCACGACCTCGGCCGAAGTGGCGCGGGAATTGAACGATATTTGTGTCGCCAAGGGCTGCGCCATGCTCGATGCGCCGGTCTCCGGCGGCGAGGCCGGGGCGATTAATGGCGCGCTGACGGTCATGGTGGGCGGGGCGGCACCGGTGTTTGAAAAAGCCGCGCCTTTGATTGACCATTTCGCGCGCGCGCGGCGGCTCATGGGGCCGTCCGGTGCCGGACAATTAACCAAAATGGTCAATCAGATTTGCATCGCCGGGCTGGTGCAAGGGCTATCCGAGGCGTTGCATTTCGCCGACAAGGCCGGCCTCGATGGCCGCGCGGTAATCGACGTTATTTCCAAAGGTGCGGCGCAAAGCTGGCAGATGGAAAACCGCTACGAGACGATGATTGATGATAAGTTTGATTTCGGTTTTGCCGTTGATTGGATGGTCAAGGACCTGACTATCTGTGTCGATGAAGCAACACGTAACGGGCATTCTCTGCCGATTACGGAAATCGTAAAAACCTATTATGAAGACATTCAAAGCATGGGTGGCGGGCGCTGGGACACGTCCAGCCTCATTCGCCGCCTGCGCGCGCTAAAGTAAATAACGTTAATCAAAGAACACAAAATAACTAGAGAAAAATAAAAAATAATAAGCGCATTCTTAGCCTGCGTCGCAGGTAGTACGAGATGCGCAGTTACCCATTTTTTACTCAAGTTAGTTGCGTTTCATTAAAGTCGAGAAAAAGGCCAGCGTGCCGGTGCAATATCGCATTGGCTGGACACGAGCGTTCTAGCTTAGTCGTTCAGCAATTTGGCGGCGTCGAGTGCAAAATAAGTCAGAATGCCGTCGGCACCGGCGCGTTTAAACGCCATCAGGCTTTCTAAAATAACCCGGTCGCGGTCGAGCCAGTCGCGCTCAATCGCACCGGCCAGCATGGCGTATTCGCCCGATACTTGATAAGCGAAAGTCGGCACGCCAAACGTGTCTTTGCAGCGTGTCACAATATCCAGATAGGGCATACCCGGCTTGACCATCACCATATCTGCGCCTTCTTCAATATCGAGTGCGATTTCCTGCAGCGCTTCCAGCGCGTTGGCCGGGTCCATTTGATAGGTTTTCTTATCGCCTTTCAGGCGCTCACCAGAGCCGACTGCATCGCGAAACGGGCCGTAAAAAGCCGACGCATATTTGGCGCTATAAGCCATAATCAGCGTGTCTTTATGGCCTGCATCCTCCAGCCGATTTCTAATCGCGGCGATGCGGCCATCCATCATGTCTGACGGAGCGATGATATCGCAGCCCGCTGCTAACTGATTGAGCGACTGGCCAACCAGTATCTCTACCGTCTCATCATTCAATATGGTCTCGCCCTGCATCAGCCCGTCATGACCGTGCGCGGTATAGGGGTCGAGCGCGACATCGCAAAGAATACCGATTTGCGGCACCGCGTCTTTAATGGCCCGCGTGGCACGGCACACCAGATTATCGGGGTTGAGTGCCTCTTGCCCATCATCGGAGCGCGCCGCATCGGGCGTGTTGGGAAACAGCGCAATCACCGGAATACCTAAGGCGGCAGCTTGCTTTGCGGCTTTCACGGCGAGGTCAATGCTCATCCGCTCAACCCCCGGCATGGAAGCCACCGGCTCGGTCGTGTTGTCGCCCTCAATAATGAAAATCGGCCAGATGAGATCGTTCACCGAAAGAGTGTTTTCTTTCACCAATCGGCGTGACCAGTCGGCCTGGCGCAAGCGACGCATGCGGGTCGCCGGAAATTGACGCTTTGTCATATCTCATCCTTAAATTATTCGTTCTTCATAGCCCGACTATTCCATGCAAGCAATCTTTGCCTTATGGTGTGCGCAGTTTGGAGGACCATCGAATGTTGAATGAAGAGCAGATTGCCATTCAGGATATGGCGCGTGGCTTCGCAGCCGAGAAGCTGGCGCCTTTTGCCATGCAGTGGGATGAGGAAAAGCATTTTCCCGTCGAGACGCTGAAAGAAATGGCGGCGCTGGGTTTTGCCGGTATTTATCTCAACGAAGAATATGGCGGCTCCGGCCTGTCGCGTTTCGATGCGGCATTGATTTTTGAGGCGCTGTCGGGCGGCTGCACCTCGACCTCCGCTTATATGACCATTCATAATATGGCGAGCTGGATGATTGACAGTTTCGGCAATGCCGACCAGCGCGCCAAATATCTGCCCGGTCTGACTTCTATGGAGCTGATTGCCAGCTATTGCCTGACCGAACCGGGCTCTGGCTCAGATGCCGGGGCCATGCGTTCGCGCGCCGTGCGCGATGGCGACCATTATGTGTTGAACGGGGCCAAAGCCTTTATCTCGGGCGGCGGCGTCTCTGATATTTACGTCGCCATGGTGCGCACGGGCGACGAAGGCGCGGGCGGCGTATCGTGTTTCATTATTGAAAAAGGCACACCGGGTCTCAGCTTCGGGGCCAATGAAAAGAAAATGGGCTGGAACAATCAGCCGACGGCGCAAGTGATATTTGAAGATTGCCGCGTGCCGGTGGAGAATCGCATTGGCGAGGAAGGCGAGGGCTTTAAATTCGCCATGATGGGGCTGGATGGCGGCCGCCTCAACATTGCCGCTTGTTCGCTGGGCACGGCGCAACGCGCTTTCGACAAAGCGCTGGAATACGCCAAAGACCGCGAGCAATTCGGCAAATCCATCGCTGAGTTTCAGGCCATCCAATTCAAGCTGGCGGATATGGCAACCGATTTGGAAGCGGCGCGGCTGATGCTTTACGAAGCCGCCAAAACGCTGGATGCGGGCAATCCGGAGAAGACCCGCAAATCGGCCATGGCCAAACGCTTTGTCACTGACACTTGCTTCAATGTCGCCAATGAGGCGCTGCAAATTCATGGTGGCTACGGCTATTTGCAAGACTATGAAGTCGAGCGCATGGTGCGCGACCTGCGCGTGCACCAAATCCTTGAAGGCACCAATGAGATTATGCGCGTCATTATTGCGCGCGACCTGCTGAAATAAGTGACCGCCATGGACGAAGTGCTGTTTGAAATTGTCGGCAAGAGCGGTGTCATCACCCTCAATCGCCCCGATGCGCTGAACGCGTTGACGCTGAATATGGTGCGGCTGATGAAGCCTGTGCTGGCCGATTGGGCGGTTGATGATACGGTGCAGCATATCGTCATTGAAGGCACGGGTGAGAAGGGCTTTTGCGCCGGTGGTGATATTCGCGCGCTGCACGATTGGGGCAAGAGCGGCGCGCCCGAAGCGACCGGTTTCTACCGCGAGGAATATCAACTCAATCGCCAAATCAAAACTTATCCAAAGCCCTATATCGCGCTGATTGACGGCATTACTATGGGCGGCGGCGTGGGGGTGAGTGTGCATGGCAGTCACCGCGTCGCTTCTGAGCGCACCATGTTTGCCATGCCCGAGACCGGCATTGGCTTGCTGCCTGATGTTGGCGGCACGTATTTTTTGCCGCGCTTGCCCGGCCAAACCGGCGCTTGGTTGGTGCTGACCGGTGCGCGTTTGCGCGGGGCCGATGCGCTGGCGGCGGGTGTGGCGACGCATTACACGCCGTCGGATAATATCGAGGCGTTGAAAGCGGCACTGGCCGAAGGCGGCGATGTCGATGCCATATTGGCGGCGCACCACACCGCGCCGTCGGATAATGGCGAGGCGGCGAATTTGCCCGCGCTGCAAGCCGATATTGACCGGTTGTTTGCGGCCGATAGCGTTGGCAATATCGTGGCGGCGCTCGAAGCCGATGGCGGCGATTGGGCGCTGCAACAAGCTGCCGCTATTGCCACCAAATCACCAACCAGTGCGGCGGTGGCGTTGCGCCAAATGCGCGACGGTGCCAAGGCCGATTTTGACGAATGCATGCGCATGGAAATGCGGGCGGTGACACGCATCATGGCGCAAGCCGATTTTTATGAGGGCGTGCGCGCCACCATATTGGAGAAGGACGGTGCCCCTAACTGGACGCCGCAACACGATATTGACGCGATTTTCGCCCCGTTGGGCGCGGATGAGTTAGCTTTTTGAGGGACTGAAAAATGAGCAAAATAGCATTTATAGGGCTGGGCAACATGGGCCTGCCAATGGCGAAAAACCTTGTCGCGGCGGGGCACGATGTAACCGGTTTCGACCTGTCGGATGACGCCAAAGCGGCCCTGACCGAAGCGGGCGGCGCGGCGGCCGATGCCATTGCCGATGCCGTGGCGCAGGCCGAGATTGTGGTCTCCATGCTGCCGGCGGGCAAGCATGTTGAGAGCGTTTATCTGGACGCTGCCGGGGTTCTTAAAAATGCCAAAGCGGGCGCGCTGCTGATTGACAGCTCGACCATTGATGTCGACACGGCGCGCAAAGTTTCGGCGGCGGCCGAGGCGGCCGGTTTCACCATGGTCGATGCGCCGGTGTCGGGCGGCGTTGGCGGCGCGGCGGCGGGCACGCTGACCTTCATGGTCGGCGGCACGGCAGAGGGCTTTGCGGCGGCCAAGCCGATGCTGGATATTATGGGCCAGAATATTTTTCACGCCGGCGCGGCGGGCAATGGGCAGGTGGCGAAAATTTGCAATAATATGCTGCTCGGCATTTCGATGATCGGCACGGCCGAGGCCTTTATGCTGGGTGAAAAGCTGGGGCTGGACGCGCAGACGCTGTTTGATATTTCCTCCACCGCTTCGGGCCAGTGCTGGAGCATGACCAGCTATTGTCCGGCGCCCGGGCCGGTGCCTTCCAGCCCGGCCAATAATGATTTTGCGCCCGGGTTCACGGCGGCCATGATGTTGAAGGACTTGGTGTTGGCGCAAGAGGCGTCTGAGAGCGCCGCCGCCGCCACGCCGATGGGCGCGCGCGCCATGCAGCTTTACACGCAAATGGCCGAAGCGGGCCACGCCGAGCTGGATTTCTCAGGCATTGTGAAAGCGCTGAACTCAAACTAAGGCCCGGACTAGAGCCAAGCGCATCACCCAACACATAATCCGGCACATCACCCGATACATTGACCGGTGGGGGAAAACTCAATAACGTCTCGTTTAACAATAACAATAGGAAAAACGAGATGCCCAAATCAAAAAACCACCAAACCCACATCCTCGTGACCGACGTCACGGGTGCAACCGGCCGGCTTATCGCCGCAGAAATTGAAGCCTCATCCGCCGATGTGACGCTTCGCTACAGCTCACGCCGACCCGAACAGGTCGAGGCTTGGCGGACCGACGGCAAAGACGCCGTGCTCATGGATTTTGACGACCCCACCACCCCCGAAGCTAGAGCGGTGTCTCTTGCGCCCATTGATTCAGGTTAATCACGCGGCAGGCTTGGCCTAATGGCCCGCGCCGCGTGACGGGGCGTCAACGGCCAAAGGCCGTTGAGCGTTTCCATAACATCTAGGGAAAGGCGCATTGGCCTAAAATATCTTAGGCACAAACCTATTCGTGCGTTGCATATATTCTTCATAGCCCGGTTTTTTAATCAGGCTGCGTTCCAGCATGGCGACGCCCGACACATTAACCAGCAGATAGTTCATCACAATCGGCCCGATAATCGTCCATGCGGCCTCCGGCGTGGCGGCCACAACGGCAAAATAAATGCCCCACCAAAAAACCGCATCGCCGAAATAATTCGGGTGACGGGTATATTTCCACCAGCCGCTATCCAGCAGCGGCGGTTTGTTTTCCAAGGCTCGAAATTTGGTCAGCTGAATGTCGGCGCTGGCCTCCATATAAAGGCCGAATAACGCCACCCCCAAAAACAAAAGGCTGAGGCCGGGCAGGGCCGCCGCGCCGCCAAAATAAAACGCCGCCATAACCGGCAGGGCGACAATAAACATCAACACGCCCTGCAGCGTAAAAACCACAAAAAAGCTGCGCCACCAAAACTTGTCGCCATGGAAGGCGCGCATTTTTTGATAGCGATAATCCTCCTCGCCATCTTTGCGCCAGCGAATGTTGAGATGGGTGAATAATCGCGCGCCCCACAAAATAACCACCGCGCCTATGGCCAGCGTCATCGTGCCGACGGCAAAACCGCTGACCAGCGTGGCGGCCATGACGGCGAGCGCCACAAGCGCGTATCCGCCGCCCCAAAACATATCAATAATGCTGGCATCGGTGATGATGAGGCTGGTGGTCCAGACGCCGAGCATCAGAACCGCAATGGTGAGTGCCCCAATGACGAAGGGGCTGGCGTTAACAATATCAATCATGGTGGTAAGCTATCCAGCTTGCTATCATCTGTCATCTAGTTTTAGGGGCCTTTTTTGTTTCATGCGACCGCGTCCGAAATATCCGTTCCTCGAGCATGAGGGCGTGCTGGCTTTCGCGCATCGCGGTGGCGATCGCGCGGCGCCGGAAAACACCATGGCCGCTTTCGCCGATGCGGTGGCGCTGGGTTATCGTTACCTCGAAACCGATGTGCACGCCTCCAAAGACGGGGTGGTCTATGCTTTTCACGATGATGATTTGCAGCGGATGATTGGCGAGGATGCCGCCATCTCTACCCTGACAGCGAAAGAAATCGACGCGCTGCGGCTGGCCGGCGGCCATGAAATTCCGCGCATGGCGGCGCTGTTCGAGGCGTTTCCCGAGGCGCGCTTCAATATCGACGCCAAAGACTGGCCGGTGGTCGCGCCTCTGGCGGCGCTGATAAATAAAACGCAAACCCAAGGGCGCATTTGCATCGGGTCGTTCTCCGACAAGCGCATCAAAGCGGTGCTGGATGAAGCGGGCGATATGTGCCACACGGTCGGCCCGCGCGGCGGCGCGCGCTTCATGCTGGGTGCCAAAACGCGGCTGCCCCTCCGCTTCACCGCCGGTTGTCTGCAATTCCCTGTGCGGCAAGGCAATATCGAGATGGTGACGCCCAAAACTGTCGCCTATGCACACCAGCGCGGTCTGCAAATGCATGTTTGGACGGTGAATGACGAATCGGAGATGCAGGCGCTGCTCGATATGGGCGTCGATGGGCTGATGACCGATGATTGCGCGCTGCTGAAACAAGTGCTGCAGGCGCGCAAATTGTGGTAACGCTTTCATTCGAAACCGTTTTCTGTGCATCTTTAGACACTGCGGCGCTTTGGCAGTTCGTGTCGCTTTTGTGACCCCGCGCTTTGTGCTAGGTAAGGGTCAAATACCGAGTCGCTTGGAAAGGGAACTCAATGTCTGAATCCAGCAAGATTGACGCTTTAGAAAATGATTTCTTCACGCAGGACGTCGCCACACGCGACCCTGAGATTGCTGATGTTCTCGGCCTCGAAATGGGCCGCCAGCGCAATCAAATCGAGCTTATCGCGTCAGAGAATATCGCCTCGCGCGCGGTGCTCGAAGTGCAGGGCTCGGTTCTGACCAATAAATATGCCGAGGGTTATCCGGGGCGGCGTTATTATGGCGGTTGCGAGCATGTTGATATCGCCGAGAGCCTGGCCATTGAGCGGGTGAAAAAACTCTATGATTGCGCTTATGCCAATGTGCAGCCGAACTCAGGCTCGCAAGCCAATCAGGCGGTCATGCAAGCGCTTATCAAGCCGGGCGACACGATTTTGGGCATGAGCTTAGCAGCCGGTGGACACCTAACGCATGGTGCTAAGCCCAATCAGTCGGGCAAATGGTTCAATGCGGTGCAATATGGCGTGCGCGAGGACGACCACCTCATCGATTATGACGAGGTCGCGGCGCTGGCTGAAGAGCACAAACCGCAACTGATTATCGCCGGTGGCTCGGCCTATCCGCGGATTATTGATTTCAAACGTTTCCGCGAGATTGCCGACAGTGTCGGCGCTTATTTGCTGGTTGATATGGCGCATATTTCCGGTCTCGTTGCCGGTGGCGCGCACCCCAGTCCGCTGCCCTATGCCGATGCCGTCACCACGACGACGCATAAAACGCTGCGCGGGCCGCGCGGTGGGCTCATCCTGACCAATAATGAGGAGCTGGGCAAAAAGTTTAACTCGGCCATTTTCCCGGGTATTCAAGGTGGCCCGCTCATGCATGTCATCGCCGCCAAGGCGGTGGCGTTTGGCGAAGCGCTGCAGCCTGATTACAAAGTCTATATCCAGCAAGTCGTGCAAAACGCCAAGGCGCTGGCCGACACGCTGGTCGGGCATGGGTTCGATATTGTGTCGGGCGGCACTGATAATCATTTGGTGTTGGTCGATTTGCGCCCCAAAGGTCTGACCGGCGATGTCGCCGAAGCGGCCATGGAACGCGCTTTCATCACCTGCAATAAAAACGGCGTGCCGTTTGATCCGGCGCCGCCCATGGTCACATCGGGCGTGCGTCTGGGCACACCGGCAGGCACGACGCGCGGCTTTGGCGTCGCTGAGTTTCAAAAAGTCGGCGATCTGATTGCCCGCGTTCTCGACGCGGTAGCCGCCAATGGCGGCGAGGCCGCGCCTGAAGAAGAAGCGGCCGCGCGGGCCGAAGTCGAGGCGCTGTGCGCCCGCTTCCCGATTTACTAGAGGTCTTTTGTGCGCTGCCCTTACTGCATGAACGCTGATACGCAGGTGAAGGACAGCCGTCCGACCGAGGATAATTCAGTTATTCGCCGCCGCCGCGTCTGTGCCGATTGCGGCGGGCGCTTCACGACTTTCGAGCGCATCCAGCTGCGCGAGCTTACGATTATCAAAAATACCGGCAGAAAAGTACCGTTTGACCGCGATAAGCTCATGCGTTCTGTGCAAGTCGCTCTGCGAAAACGCCCCGTTGAGCCGGAGCGAATTGAACGTATGGTATCTGGGATTGTGCGGCGTCTGGAGAATTTGGGCGAAGCCGAAATTCCGGCCAAAATGGTCGGGGAGTTGGTGATGGAAGGGCTTTACGCGCTCGATCAAGTGGCTTATGTGCGGTTCGCTTCGGTTTATCGAAATTTCCGCGAGGCCAAAGATTTTGAGGAATTCCTCGGGGAAATGAGTGGTCAACCGGACCCGTAAACGCTCTCTCCCTGAAAGGGAGCGAAGGTGAGCGAACAAGTTCAAATATCGGATGAGCATTTTATGCGCCAGGCTTTGCGGCTTGGTCGCTTCGGCCTCGGGCGCACCGCGCCTAATCCGTCGGTCGGCTGTGTGCTGACCCGAGACGGGCAGGTTATCGCGACCGGTTTCACACAAGATGGCGGGCGTCCGCATGCCGAGGCGATGGCGCTTGCGGCTGCCAATAATGCAGCCAGTGGTGCAATTCGGGGTGCTACGGCTTATGTGACGCTGGAACCGTGCGCGCATCAGGGCCAGACGCCGCCTTGCGCCGGTTCGTTGCGCGATGCCGGTGTGGCGCGTGTGGTCTATGCGATTGACGACCCCGACCCGCGTGTCAGCGGTGGCGGCGCGGCGATGCTGCGCGATGCCGGTGTCGAGGTGACGCGTGGCGTGTTGGCGGCGCAAGCGCAGCGCGACCAGCTTGGCTTTTTGCTGACCAAGACCGAAGGCCGCCCGATGGTGACGTTGAAATTGGCGCTGAGCAAAAACGGTTTCATGCGGACGCCGCCGGGCGAGAGCCCATGGATTACCGGCCCTTTGGCGCGACAGCAGGGGCATAAATTGCGCGCCCAACACGACGCCATTATCACCGGTAGCGGTACGGTGCACGAAGATGACCCGTCGCTCGATTGTCGCCTGCCCGGACTTGAGGGCGCATCGCCCATGCCGGTTGTGATGGGCAAAACCGCGTTGCCCGTCGACAGCAAATTGGCGGCGCGTGCCAAATCAGAAGACGTGATGATTTATAAAGAAGAAGCACCGGCGACGGTGCTGCCCGATTTGGCGGCGCGCGGCATCACCCGCACAATGCTGGAATGCGGGCCGAGATTGGCGGCGGCGTTTCTGGCCGAGGACTTGGTCGATGAATTGGCCGTGTTCACCGCGCCCCACGAGGTGGCCATGGCGGGCGAAAGTGATATATCCCTGATGCAGCTTGAGCTTTCGCGCTTCACAGAAGTTCATGCCGCGACGCTCGGCCGTGACAGCTATACGCACTATGCCCGCGAAAGGAAGATTTGATGTTCACCGGAATTGTCACCGATATCGGCACCATCGCCAAAGTCACGCAGAATAGAGATGGCGCCGGCGATACGCGTTTTGATGTGTTGACCGCGTATGACACGGACACCATTGAGCTGGGCGCTTCCATCGCCCATTCCGGCGTTTGCCTGACGGTTATTGAAAAAGGCAAATCCGATGCGGGTGATTGGTTCGCTGTCGAAGCTTCCAAGGAAACGCTGGACGTCACCTCGGCAGGGCGCTGGCAGCAGGGCAGCAAGCTCAATCTGGAGCGGGCGCTGAAAATGGGCGACGAGCTTGGCGGGCATATTGTTTCCGGCCATGTCGATGGTCTGGCTGAAATAATCTCCATCAAACCCGAAGGCGACAGCCTGCGATATACTTTCAAAGCCGATAAAAAGCTGATGCTGTTCATTGCGCCCAAAGGCTCGGTGACGCTGGACGGCACCTCGTTGACCATTAATGAAGTCGAAGGGCTGACCTTCGGCGTCAATCTCATCCCGCACACGCAGGACGTAACCACTTGGGGGCTGTCGAAAGCCGGGGACATTGTCAATCTGGAGATTGATGTGCTGGCGCGCTATGTCGCGCGCCTTAAACAAGCAGAAGAAGAACTGGGAGACGCATGATGAGCGAATTCAGTCAATATATCTCGACCGCCGAGGAAATTATCGAGGATACGCGCAACGGCAAAATGATTGTGCTGGTCGATGCCGAGGACCGGGAGAATGAGGGTGACCTGATTATTCCGGCGCAAATGGCAACGCCCGATGCGATTAACTTCATGGCCAAGTTTGGGCGCGGTTTGATTTGCCTGACGCTGATGCAAGACCGCGCCGACCAGCTCGGCCTCGAATTAATGTCGCAAAATAATCGTTCGCGCCATCAGACCGCTTTTACGGTTTCCATTGAAGCGCGCGAGGGTATCTCGACCGGCATCTCGGCGCATGACCGTTCCAAGACCGTCTCGGTCGCTATCGACCCGACCAAGAGTATGCAGGATATCGTCTCGCCGGGCCACGTCTTCCCACTGGTGGCGCGCGATGGTGGCGTGTTGATGCGGGCCGGCCATACCGAAGCCTCGGTCGATATTGCGCGTCTTGCCGGCCTTTATCCGGCCGGCGTGATTTGCGAGATTATGAACGATGACGGCACGATGGCGCGCTTGCCTGATTTGGTGCAGTTCGCGCAAATCCATGGGCTGAAGCTCGGCACGATTGCCGACCTCATCGCCTATCGCCGCCGCAATGACACGCTGGTGGAGCGCATTCACGAGGATAAGTTTGTTCTCGCCAATGGCTCAGAGATGAAATCCTATATCTATTTGAACACGGTCGCCAATGAGGAGCATATCGCGTTGGTGAAGGGTGATATTTCAGGCCCCGAACCGGTGCTGACGCGTTTCCATGCAGAAAATCTGGTGCATGATATTGCTGGCAGCGGCATGCCGCGGGCCGGTGTTTTTGAGAAATCGCTCGAGCTCATCGACAAGGAAGGCCGCGGTGTGGTGGTGATTATCCGCAACACCTCGCCGACGCCGTTCACCGATAGTCTGAAGCCGCAGAGCAGCGGCGACTCGATGCCGACACGTCTGCTCGACTATGGGGTGGGCGCGCAAATCGTTGCCGATTTGGGTCTGCACGAGATCGAGCTTTTGTCCGATACGCCGCGCACAGTGGTGGCGCTGGAAGGCTATGATTTGAAAATTGTCGGGCAGCGCCCGATAAACTGTTAGGAGCCGGGAATGTCGAAAAAAGTCCTGATTGTCGAAGCGCGGTTTTACGAAGATATGGCCGACGCGTTGGCCGAGGGTGCTATCGCGGCGTTGGACGCGGCCGGTGTGGCGTATGAGCGCATCGCCGTGCCGGGCGTGTTGGAAGTGCCGGTGGCGATTAAATACGCCGCCGAGACCGAGAGATATGATGGCTATGTCGCTCTCGGCGTGGTCATTCGCGGCGAGACGACGCATTACGAGATTGTTTGCAATGAAAGCGCGCGCGGTCTGATGGAGCTTGGCATCAAGGACGGGCTGGCTATCGGCAATGGCGTGCAGACGGTTGAGAATAGCCAACAGGCTTGGGCGCGCTGCAAAATGTCGGAAAAAGATAAAGGCGGTGGCGCCGCTAAAGCCGCATTGGCATTGATGGGCTTGCGCGAGCACTGGTCTTAGGAGTAAACCCGCATGTATGAGTGCTGATACTTACGATGCCCGGTCTTCGGCGCGCCTGCTGGCTGTGCAGGCGTTGTATCAAATGGATATTGCCCGCACCCCGTTAGAAGTCATTTTGCGTGAGTTTAACGAACACCGCATGGAGGCCAAGCTCGATGATATAGAGCTGCCCGCCGCCGATAGCGCGCATTTTGAATTTGTGCTGCGCGGCGTCGTCGATAATCAAACGCAGATTGACCGGATGATCGACGCCAACCTGGCCGAGAATTGGAGCCTGCCGCGCCTCGACAGCACGCTGCGCGCCATCTTGCGTTGCGGGGTGCAAGAATTGCTGAACGCCCCGCAAGTGCCGCCGAAAGTTGTGGTCTCACAATATGCCGATATCGCGCATGCATTTTTCGAGGCTGCCGAGGGCGGCATGGCCAATGCGCTGCTCGACAATGTGGCGCGCGCGCTCAATGAAGATGAAGCCGCGATATAAACCATGGCCGATAAATCAAAGCTTGATGAATTCGGCCTGATTGCCGAGCTGCTTGCGCCGCTGGCCGATAATGAAGCGGCGGACGGGCTGACCGATGACGCGGCGCGCGTAGCGGTGCCGCAAGGGCACGAGCTGGTCATCAGCACTGACACGCTGGTCGCCGGGGTACATTTTCCTGAACATGGCGACGCGGCACTGGTCGCCAATCGCCTGCTCGCTTGCAATATCTCTGACCTCGCGGCCAAAGGCGCGACACCTTTTGGGTGTCTGTTGACGCTCGGCGTGGCCGAGACTTGGGGCCGCGCTTTTGTGACTTCATTTGTCGAGGCGTTGGGGCAGGGGCTTAAAGCATATGGTCTGCAATTATGGGGCGGCGATACGGTGCGCTCGCAAACCGCTTTTGTCGGCTTGACGGTGCATGGTCTGGTGCCGCACGGCTCCATGTTGACCCGAGGCGGCGCGCAAGACGGCGATGACGTTTATGTCACCGGCACGATTGGCGATGCGTTTCTCGATATGCCCGAATCGGGTGCTGCTTATGCAGCACCGACACCGCCGCTGGCTTTTGGACTTGGGCTGCGCGGTCTGGCCCATGCGGCGGTCGATGTTTCTGACGGCCTGCTCGCAGATCTCGACCATATGTGTCGTGCCAGCGGCGGCGGCATGGTGATAGAGGCGGCTGCGATACCGCTTTCTGAGGCCGGACGGTCGCATGGCAATCTTGCTGAATTGGTCGGTGCCGGTGACGACCTAGAAATCGCCTTCACCGCCGCGCAAGATAAAGCCGACGCGTTGACCGCCTTGGCAGAGCACCACGGCATTGGCTTGACGCGCATTGGCAGCTTTCAAAAAGCCGCCGCGCCGCAAGCCGTGTTGCGCGACGCTGATGGCGCCGATATCACCCCGCAGCAGCGTGGTTTTCGCCACTTCTAGGGTTTTTCGCGTTTATTCGGCCCGATTTCTCGTTTTTTATGTGCTTTTTCTTGCCAATGAGGGCGATTTTTGGCATATCTCCCTCACTTTATAAGGGAGGGATAAAGGTCGGGTCCCGGCCATTCCCATAACAAAGAGGATTTACTCATGAGCACTTTGATGTGGCTTATCATCGGGTCCGGTCTGCTTGCCATTGTTTATGGTGTGTGGACGGCTCGCAGTATTATGGCGGCTGACGCCGGCAATGAGCGGATGCAGGAAATTGCATCGGCCATTCAAGAAGGCGCAAGCGCCTATCTGAACCGTCAATATCGGACCATTGGTATCGTCGGTGTGGCGATTGCCATTTTGGTATTCTTCCTCCTCGGCGCGAAAGTTTCCTTCGGCTTTATCGTTGGTGCCGCGCTATCGGGTGCTGCCGGTTATGTCGGTATGCTGGTTTCCGTGCGCGCCAATGTGCGCACCACGCAAGCGGCCAGCGAAAGCCTCGCCGGTGGCCTGTCCATGGCCTTCCGTTCGGGCGCTGTGACCGGCATGTTGGTGGCGGGTCTGGCGCTGCTTTCTGTGGCGGTTTATTTCGCTGTGCTAATTCATGGTTACGGTCTGTCACCGGATAGCCGCGAAGTGGTTGACGCGCTCGTCGCCCTTGGCTTCGGTGCTTCACTGATTTCAATCTTTGCGCGTCTCGGCGGCGGTATCTTTACCAAAGGTGCCGACGTAGGCGGTGACTTGGTTGGTAAAGTCGAAGCCGGTATTCCCGAAGACGACCCGCGCAACCCTGCCACCATTGCTGACAATGTCGGCGATAATGTCGGTGACTGCGCCGGTATGGCGGCTGACTTGTTTGAAACCTATGCGGTGACGATTGTTGCCACCATGGTTTTGAGCGCCATCTTCTTTACCGCCGACGCGCTGACCATGATGGTCTATCCGTTGGCCATTGGCGCGACCTGCATCGTGACATCGATTGCCGGTACGTTTTTTGTCCGCCTTGGTGCCAGCCAGTCGATTATGGGTGCGCTGTATAAAGGCTTCATCGCCTCAGCCGTGTTCAGCCTTATTGCGCTGTATTTCGTAACTGATGCGGTTATCGGCCTCGACACGCAACGCGTCATTGAAGGTCAAGTGTTTAACGGCATGAGCCTATATTTGTGCGGCGTGCTGGGTCTGGTCATTACCGGCCTGATTATCTGGATCACCGAATATTATACCGGTGTCGATTACCGTCCGGTGAAATCAGTGGCTGCGGCTTCAGAGACCGGTCACGGCACTAACGTCATTCAGGGTCTGGCTGTTTCTATGGAAGCAACGGCGCTGCCGGCGATTGTTATCGTGGTCGGCATCATCGCCACTTACAGCCTTGCCGGTCTGTTCGGTATCGCCATTGCGGTGACCACCATGCTGGCATTGGCCGGTATGGTTGTCGCGCTCGACGCTTTCGGTCCGGTGACCGACAATGCCGGTGGTATCGCCGAAATGGCCGAGCTGCCGCAAAGCGTGCGCGACACGACCGATGCGCTGGATGCGGTCGGCAACACCACCAAAGCGGTGACCAAAGGCTACGCCATCGGTTCTGCCGGTCTTGGTGCGCTGGTGCTGTTTGCCGCTTACACGCAAGACTTGCGCTATTTCACCGCCAATTCTGACCAGTTCAGCTATTTCGCGGGCGTAACGCCTGACTTCTCATTGTCCAATCCGTATGTGGTGGCCGGCCTGTTTATCGGCGGTCTGCTGCCTTATCTTTTCGGAGCCATGGGCATGATGGCTGTGGGCCGTGCCGGTGGCGCGATTGTTGAAGAAGTGCGTCGCCAGTTCAAAGAAAAGCCGGGTATTATGAAAGGCACTGAGAAGCCTGATTATACCGCGGCTGTTGACCTTTTGACCCGTGCTGCGATTAAGGAAATGATTGTGCCGTCCATGTTGCCGGTACTGTCGCCTATCGCGTGGTACTTCATCGTTGAGCAAATTGCCGGTCGCTCGGCTGCTTTCTCGGCGCTGGGAGCCATGTTGCTCGGTGTTATTGTTACCGGCCTGTTTGTCGCGCTGTCCATGACAGCCGGCGGCGGTGCTTGGGACAATGCCAAGAAATACATCGAGGATGGCCATCATGGCGGTAAAGGTTCGGAAGCCCATAAGGCAGCCGTAACCGGTGACACAGTGGGTGACCCGTATAAAGATACGGCAGGCCCGGCGGTCAATCCGATGATTAAGATTACCAATATTGTTGCGCTGCTGATGCTGGCCATTCTGGCCCACTAAGCCGCCGCAACGGCTAAAACAAACCTCGGGGCAGCGATGCTCCGGGGTTTTTTGTTAACTTTTTCTTGATATGCCGCTAGCATTACTTTGAACAATAATAAAAAACGAGAGTGCTATGACCCAGTATTTTCAATTCATTTCGACCACCCGTAATTTGTGGCTCAGTTTTGTTCTGACCGCTTTGTTTGTCGTGGTGATATTTCCCTATTTATCGGCCGGTGTGGAAAGCCTCGATGCGCGCTTGGATGGCTATAGCCATGCCGAGGTGATGGCGGCTCTGGAGGGCTATGGTGCCGACGGGCGTTGGCGCTATATCTGGATAAGCCTGATACTGGATACGATTTTTCCGCTGCTCTATTGCAGTCTTTATGCCGGTCTTATTTATCGCTTTGCGCCGCGCGAAGCATTAAAGCCGCTGGCCTATCTGGCGCTTATCGGAGGGCTGTTTTACCTTGGGGAGAACGTGCAAATCGTCACCATGCTGGCGCAATTTCCCGAGATAAGCGTGACGCAAGTCGAATGGGCCAATCGGTTTACGTTGACCAAATTCGCTTTTAGCTGTCTCTCCATGGTGCTGGCCGCATTGGCCTTGTGCTACGGGGTGGTGAAATGGGCCTATAATAAAAAGTCGGGGACGGCCGCTTAGCGGTCTTATAAAACCCGCGCGGCACTAGAACTCCGTCGGCGAACCATCTCCGAAGCGACCCAGATTGCCGAAGATTTGTTGCAGCGCAGTCAGCTCAGAGCCTTGCGTTTTTGTGGTGCGCGCGACAATCGGCACAATAATGCCGTCCTCAAGGCCGTAGACGGCGACATCGCGCACGGTTTTATCTTTGTCGAAATAAATTGCCAGCACTTTGCGCTCGACCTCTTCGGGGGACCGATAGCTTTCGGTCACAAAGCGGCTGTAAATATAGTAATAGGCCTGATTATTGATATTGCTGATGTTTGTCGGCGAGCCGAAATTGTCGCGTATATTGGTATGGCTGGTGACGCCTTTTTCAATGCTGTCCACCGATCGGTCGTCAAAGAAATAGCCGCGATTATCAATCACCGGCGCGCAGGCCACAATCGAAGCAGCCAGAACGGCGGCCATTATTGAGCCCCCGCGACGTTTCACCGCCTGTTGCAAATCTTGTTCTTTTGATTTGTGTCGAAATAGCATTATGAATGACCTAAATATATTGAATAGATGGGTAGCCAATTGGGCGCGCTCATTCAACTAAAAAAGCAAGGGTGAGAAAGCAAATGGGACTCCTCGACTTTCTATCATTGAATAAAAACGCCCCCGACCTGACGCCCACCTATACGGCGATCATGGCGCAGGCGCGTAAACCCGACCATTACGGACTGGGTGCCGTGCCGGATAGTTTTGATGGCCGCTTTGATATGCTGGCCGCGCATGTGCATCTGGTGTTGCGGCGTTTGCGTAGCGAAGGCGTGGCGCGCGACGATATCGGGCAGGCGCTGTTCGATATGTTCTTCCGCGATATGGACCAAGCCATGCGCGAGGCGGGCGTCGGCGATTTGGGTGTTGGGAAGAAAATCCGCAAAATGGCGCAAGCCTATTATGGCCGCGCCGCCGCCTATGACGAGGCGCTGGGCAAAGCCGCGCCGGTAGCGGCCAATGACGCGACTGCCGACGCTTTGAGCGCGGTGCTGGTACGCAATCTTTACCCTGAAGCACCGCAAGATGCCGATGCCACAAAACTGCGCGCTCTGGCCGATGAATTACTGGTGCTGGAACGACAATTGGCGGCCACGCCGCTTGATGAAATACTGGCCGGCAGAGTTTTTGGAGCCGTCTGATGGATGATGAGCATATCGCTGCGCCATTTGGCGAAGCCGAAATGAGCTTGCTGTTGCAGCACGATGAAGTGTCGCCAAACGGTTATGAGATTGACCACACGCCGGATGCTCAGGTGCTGGCGGCGTTGGCCGAGCGGTTCAACGTCGAAGAGGTTGCGGCGCTGCGTTTTCAAGCGCTGGTGTCGCCGCTCGATAATGACTGTCTGCAAGCCAGCGGTGAGGTAAGCGGGCGCGTGCGGCAATTATGCGGCGTCACGTTGGAGCCGCTGTGGACCGAGATTAAGCAGGGCTTTACGGCTGAGTTTCAGCCGCAGGAAATGGTCGCAAAATATATCGTCCCGGAGGATGATTTTGATACAGAGTTGCCCGAGGCGATGCATGATGGGCGCGCTGATATTGGCGAGATGGTGACGCAGGTTTTTGCTATGGAAATTCCGGCCTATCCGCGCGCCGAAGGGGCGCAATTCGCCGGTTATGGCCAATCTGAGGCGGAAATCGAGGCCGAAGACGCCAAACAATCGCCTTTTGCCGCTCTGTCGGCCCTGAAAGAGACGGACAAGGAAACTTGATAAAAGCGTCAAACAAGCGCATATAGGGCGGCGTTTGCATTTGGCAGGCTATCGGTGCGAGGGGATTTGTGAGCAAAACCGTAATTGCGATTGATGCCATGGGCGGCGATTATGGCCCGGCTGTGACCATAGCCGGTTTGGCGCGCACCCATAACGCTCGCCCGCACACCTATTTTCGTCTTTACGGCGATGCGGCAAAAATCAATGCCGAGCTTAAAAAACACCCGAAATTAGCTGCCGCCTCAGAGGTCATTCATTGCGATGTCGAGGTGGAGATGGACGCCAAGCCGAGCCAAGCACTGCGCAAAGGCCGCAAAGTTTCGGGCATGTGGCGCGCCATTCAAGCGGTCAAAGACGGCGAGGCACAAGCTTGCGTATCGGCCGGCAATACCGGCGCGCTGATGGCGATGTCGAAAGTCATTCTGCGCACCCAGCCCGGTATTGAGCGCCCGGCCATTGCCTGTATCTGGCCGACCATTCGCGGCGAAAGCGTGGTGCTGGATGTCGGCGCCAATATTGGCGGCACGGCGGCGCAATATGTTCAATTCGCAGCCATGGGCGCGGCCTATGCGCGGACGGTTTTCGGAATCAAAAAACCCGAAATCGGTATGCTCAATATCGGTGTCGAAGAAATGAAAGGCACTGATGCGGTTAAAGAGGCGGCCGAGTTGCTGAGTGAATCTGAGCTCAATTTCAAAGGTTTTGTCGAGGGCGACGGCATTGGTCGCGGTGAGGTCGATGTGGTGGTCACCGATGGTTTTACCGGCAATATCGCCCTGAAAACGGCCGAAGGCACAGCGCGGCAAATGGCTGAATATTTGCGCCAAGCGATGAGCAGTTCGCTATTGACCAAAATCGGCTATTTGTTTGCCAAAAGCGGCTTTGCCGCTTTGCGCGCGCGCATGGACCCTAATGCTTCTAATGGGGGTATGTTTTTGGGGTTGAACGGTGTGGTGGTAAAAAGCCATGGTGGCACAGACGCCGATGGTTTTGCCACGGCAGTGGAAGTTGCAATTGAAGCAGCCGATGCCGATATGCTGGGTGAGATTTCACAGCGTATCGAAAAAATACAGGCGCTGCTCGACGACGAACTGGTCGCGCCTTTGGATTAATCGGACAAACCCGGGAGGGGAACATGTCCCGTAAAGCGAAGATAATCGGTATTGGCAGCTATCTGCCGGAAAAAACCGTCAGCAATGACGACCTCTCAAAAATTCTCGATACCAGCGACGAATGGATTACCTCGCGCTCGGGCATTAAACAGCGCCACCAAGCAGGCGAGGGGGAGACGACCAGCGACCTCGCCGTGCATGCGGCG